>Ga0075269_10000156_pt1 | contig 11486 bp, 6 predicted proteins | sample SF_Rice_5C_0N_10_FD_69773 | JGI IMG/M metagenome (GOLD analysis project Ga0075269, IMG submission 69773) | Rice paddy soil microbial communities from Twitchell Island, California, USA - SF_Rice_5C_0N_105 | ecosystem: Environmental > Terrestrial > Soil > Paddy field/soil | place: USA: Twitchell... | reverse complement strand
AATAAGATGAAAACTATTCAGCAAGGACGCGCACCGCCGGCTAATCCAAACACAAAATATGTATTGCAATGATTAAGTTTTTATAAAGCTCAGAAAATTATTAAATCTGTTGAGCATATAATTAATCCTGATTTCAATCTTTAGCTATAGATACCATGTGAATAAATATATGAAAGGATAAAATTATGAAACATTTAGCATTTACGTTTGTTATTTCAATATTAACATGTATAGTCCTATTAGCGCAACCTCAAATGGGAACACGTCTATTGCCAAGTTTATATAAAAAAAATACTTCTCCGTCTACCATTCAAAGCAATTCTTTTGGTACATCAACAAATATTCAAGTATTTCCAAGCAACAACGATCAAACAGAGATGTCAATTTCTGTAAGTCCTTCAAGCCAAAGTAGAATGCTCATAGGTTCAAATAATAGCGCGTATGGTGTTGGATATTTCTACACTACCGATGGTGGAATTACGTGGGCAGGTAGTGAGCAACTGCCGGGAGTGAGTTGGGGATCAGATCCAGCGGTTGCGTTTGACGCAAGCAATGACGCTTATTATAATTATTTGGACTATTCTACTGGCACCTGGGTACTTACAGTCAAAAAGTCAACTGATAATGGACAAACATGGGCAAGTGCCGGTAGTATTCCCAATTACGGTGATCCTGATAAAAACCACATGGCAGTAGATGGAAGTAATGTATATGTTGGCTGGACCGATTTCTATGGAGGTGGTTCCTGCAATCAGAATGGACCTTATCCAGTGAAGTTTGCGTACTCAAACAATTCAGCTTCATCATTCACTACACTTGCTAACCCTATAAGCGGTTCCACGGTTCCAGATAGTGTTAATGCATTAGGACAGGGAGTGAATCTTGCTGTAAGACCCAATGGATATGTTTATGCTGTCTGGTCAATTTATGATAATTTTTGTAATAGTCCAGAAAACGCTATTGGTTTCAACTATTCGACAGATAATGGTGGGAACTGGGGCACCGCAAAAATAGTGGCTACTGTACAAGGAATAAGAGGTGACTGGAACAATAAAAATCCGCTTAACGAACCAATACGTGTGAATAGTTTTACTTCAATGGCGATAGATAAAAGCGGAGGAACTTATAACGGATATATTTATGTAGTTTGGGCAAATAAAGGGGCAGGATCAGACCGTTCCGACATTTATTTTATCAGATCAACTGACGGAGGGGCAACTTGGACAACTCCATTAAGAGTTAACGATGATAATACAACAAATGATCAATGGTTCCCATGGATAACGGTAGGTTCTAATGGCTTGATAAACATTACTTTTTATGACAGCCGAAATGATCCTAATAATCAACAAACTGAAACCTGGGTTGCACAATCTCCTGACGGAGGTAGTACATTTACGAATTATAAAGTAAGCGATGGTTCATTTACTCCTTACCCAATCAGCGGTTCAGATCACATGGGGGACTATATTGGGATATCTTCAGTACCTCATAACTCTTTTTCTGTCTGGATGAGTTACACAAGTAACGGAAAATACCAAGCTTTCGTCTCAAACAGACTTTTAGAGTTAGCGAGTTCAAATGAATCAGCTGATTACGGCGCCACTGGTGATAATCATAACCGATTGCTTTCAAAAGGAAACAATTTATATGAGACCTTTGCTTCGGGCGGAGAAATATTTGTTCGTCAATCTTCAAACAATGGCACAACATGGAATTATACAAGCAGAGTAAGCAGCGGCAATGGAGATAATTCAAATCCATCTATTGTTGCTTACCCGGTTGTTGGTACAACTGATACTGTTAATGTTGTATGGGAACAAAGCCTTGGCTCAAATTACTATAATATTTACTATGCAATGAGCGATAATTCAGGCGCTTCATGGTCAGTACCGGTAGAACTGGTTAGCAGCGTATTAGTTTCAACATATCAATATGGCGGTCCTCAACCGGTTATTGCAGGAATTGCAAGTCCGCCTTCTAATCCACCCTTTAGCCCGACGCAGCCTTTGCTTCCAGCAAGTTATATGCATGAAGTCTTAGTGGTCTATACAAGCAATAGTGGGTTAAAATATATGTATAATTATTTTTATCCCAATTGGATTTGGACACCTCCAGCATCTATTTCTACCTCAGCACCTGCAAATTATATTTGGTATCCTTCATTAGCAAGTCAAGGAGGTAATACTGTACCTGATGCTACTTTGAGCTACGATGCACGTTATTACCATAAAATTTATTCTAACTATTTCGACGCGCCTACAGATTCCTGGTCTAAAGAGCAAGTTGTTTATGACGGTACAGCAGCGCAAAGTTATGATAGGCAATCATGTATAGCAGTAAACGGTTATATTTATGATGCATGGAATTCATACAACAACAGCGCCGGCTATTATACGGTAAAATTCAGGCAAGGGATAGAGCCTGACACCTGGGAAAATTGGGAATGGACTTATCAGGGAACTTCTGAAAATTATTTTTTCCCGTCTATATCATCTTATAACAATGGTTCAAATGTTGCGATAACAGATTACAGTTCTCCAGGCAACCAAATACTTTTACATAAAGCCGACATAACAAATAAAACATGGACAACTTATACTGTGGGATCAAACGCAGATTTTCCAGTACTACCAAATCTTAATAATGACAGCGGTACTTCTTCGCCAGTGGAAGTATGGACTGGTACAGCAGTAAATAATATTTACCCGCTTTCAATAAGCAGCCAGAATTTGCCTAAACAAAGTCCTTCCGCTGCCGAACATTTTGAAATTTATGACCGCGCATTATCTTCAGATAATTTGAGAATTGAATTGGGAAACATTCATGCAGTGACAACACAAGGGCAAAACGTGAATATTCCATTTAAGGATTTCGATTATACAAAACAAGCGGACCTCTCCGATCCGTGGCAATATCTTGAAACCGGAAATAAAAACACGATTGCCGGCGTAAATACTGTAAAATTTAATTATTCTATTTCAACTGCCAATCCAAAAGTAGATAGTCTTCAATTAATAAATTCTGCGAAACCTATGCCTCTTAAAAATATTGTATTAGGTGTTTATAATGGTAATCAACTTGTGCTTGAAAAAAATATTACAACTACCGGAGCCTCAATAAACGGAACAGCCGAAGTCAATATTCCGGATGAAACACTTGTAGATTTAAAGCCTGTATTTAGGATTGAGGGTAATGATAATAAGGATGCAAAAATAAACTTTACAACGATAGATAATATTATTCCATCTGCTGCACAAGCATCTCAGAATTCCAATTCTTCATCAAGTATACCAACAGTTTTTGCATTGAAGCAAATCTATCCAAATCCTTTCAACCCTTCAACAATAATAAGCTATGACTTGCCGGAAGCAAGCCATGTAGCTTTAAAAGTTTATGATATTATCGGAAGAGAGGTAGCAACGCTTTATAATGGAAATAAGCAGGCAGGCACATATAATGTCTTGTTTAATGCCTCGCGCCTTGCAAGCGGAGTGTACTTCTATCAACTGTATGCCGTCAGCTTTGTAGCTACAAAGAAACTGATGCTGCTGAAGTGATTTTGTTGATAACAATAAATATAAATGCCCGAAAATATTCGGGCATTTATATTTATAAAAGATTTACTGCGTCCATTAAGTTTTGATTTTGCAAATGGGAATAAATTTGAGTTGTGCTCAAATCTTCATGGCCTAACAATTCTTTAACGACGTATAGAGACACGCCACGCTGAACTAACATTGAAGCGAATGAATGACGTAAAGTATGGAAATGGATTTTATCATTTAATTTCGCTGCTCTAACTGCCTTTTTGAATTGTTTATTTATAAAATCTACAGAGAGTTTTATTCCACTGCACTTAAATGAATTGAACTGCAATGGCATTTTAGGGAGAATCGAAAAAAGAACATAGTTATCTGTCTATTATCGGTGCACAGATTACTAATCTGTGCTACATAATTATATTTTAAACGGTGTTTCAAATTTAATTTTCCCAAGCAAAGCTCTGCCTAAAGTCAGATAAATTAGGAATGAGAAAAAAATATAATCCTTCTATGGTCTGAAATAAAGTCTAAGCAGGAAGGATCTGGTTTTTCCCTATAACAACTATACCGCTGTTGGTTACTGTAAATTTCTTTCTATCGCTTTCGAGGTCGAATCCGATCTCGTAACCTTCTGGAACGACAATGTTCTTGTCTAATATAGTGCGGCGGATCCTTGCATGCCTTCCGATATTGCAGTTATTCATAATGATGGAATCGGTAACATATGAAAAGCTATTAACCCTAACGTTAGGGCCAAGGAGAGAGCGTTCAACCAGACCGCCTGAAACAATAGAGCCATCGCATATTAAAGAATTCAGAGTACGTCCGACCCGCTCGCCTTCATGCGAAACAGTTTTAGCCGGAGGGAATTGATACTGGTAAGTTCTCATAGGCCAGGAATAATCGTACATATTGAATTCCGGAGTTACGGCGATTAAATCAATGCTAGCCTCATAATAGCTGTCTATAGTTCCGATATCTTTCCAGTACGGTTTCATTTTTTTATTTTCGTCTAAAAATGTATATGCGAGCACTTTTCTCTTTGATTTAACCATATATGGGATTACATCTTTGCCGAAGTCGTTTGCTTTTAATTTTTGTTCTTCCATTTCATTAAACACGTCCCGAAGCACTTGTGCATTGAAAGTATAGATTCCCATATTAACGAAACTATAACCTGGCTTATCCGGGATCTCAGGAGGGTTTTCCGGCTTCTCAATGAAAGAATTCACATTATGATTTTCGTCGACTCCAACTATACCGAATCTATTTGCTTCATCTTTAGGAACTTCAATACAAGAAATGGAGATGTCAGCTTTAAGATCAATGTGATATTCGAGCATTTTCATGTAATCCATCTTATAAATATGATCGCCGCTCAGCAGCAGCACCCAGTTTACGCTCTTTTTATCATTATACAGATTCATGTTTTGATAAATTGCATTTGCAGTGCCAAGATACCAATCATTGTTAAATTTTCTTTGAGGGGGGATTGAATATATATACTCTCCGAGCTCAGGGTTAAAAATGCTCCATGCTTCCAACAAGTGCTGATTAAGAGAATCCGATTTATATTGGACTAAGACATAAATACGTCTAAAGCCGGAGTTCAGGCAATTAGATAACGCAAAGTCGATAATCCTATATTTCCCTCCGAAAGGAACTGAAGGTTTACTGCGATAAGTTGTCAGCGGATAGAGTCTTTCACCTTGACCGCCGGCTAAGATCATAGTTATTGTTTTTCTAAGAATCGTTGATCCGGGGAAAGTCATAATTGCTCCAAAAATTTGTTTTTAATATATAGAATTATGATTTGTTTGGCAATTGTTATAGATATTAATTTTGTGTTATTTATGGCAGGGCTTTTTAATTTATTAACTAATTCTTTTGAAGAAGCACGATTGAATAAAATATAAAAGCCAAGAATATAACTAAAAGTATTAAAGACTTTTTAATAAGGAAACATGGCCGCATTTAATTGGATAAATAAGTCAACGAAGACAATTTTAAGCTTCTTTTTGCTCTCTATATTTTTTACAGGGTGGAAGTTCCAAACTAATAAAGAATTGCGGGAAACAAAAGTACCCCAAATTACTGAGGGGGCCAATTCTAAAAAATATTATCCTGGGACCGAAGTACCTTCCGGTTATATTTCTAATAATCAGTACAAAATAAATGTACTCCATTATTACCTTAATTTTGATCTTTATCCTGAAAAGAAATTATTAAAAGGAGATGCAACGATAATCTGCTTGCCGCTAGTTAAGAATCTGAAAGAGATCGATCTCAATTTTTACGACAACATGAAAATAACTAGACTAGAACTAAATGGTAAATCTGCTTCCTTTATCGATAATGGTACAGCGCTCTCGATACCTCTGAATGATGAAGAGGCAGATACATTTAAAGTACATGTATTATATGAGGGTACTCCTAAGAGAACTGGATTTTCATCATTTGTATTTGGCGAGATCAACGGACAGTCATGTGTTTACAATTTAAGCGAGCCGAACTATGCTTCCACATTTTTCCCATGCAACGATATCCCGTCTGATAAGGCGCTGCTGGATATAAAAATCACCAACGATTCTTCAGAAGTATCCGTTTCAAACGGAAAGCTTGAAAGCGTTACAACAAACAGATCACGGAGGACTTATTATTGGAGAACAGTATATCCGATTTCCACATATTTAGTTTGTCTATATTCATCCGACTATATAAATTTTTCAGACATATATATTTCGCAGAATAAAGCCGATACTATGTCGCTAGAATATTATGCATTCCCGAGTCAGCTTAAAAATGCCGAGAAAGATTTCAGTGTAAATGTAGACCTGCTTAATTATTTCTCAAAGACTTTCGGCGAGTACCCATTCATTAAGGAAAAATACGGTATTGCAGAAATACTATGGCAGATGGGCGCAATGGAAACACAGACAATAACGGCAGTCGGTTCCAACTTTGTCGGCGGCAGGCAATTCTTTACTGACATATATGCACACGAACTTTCGCATCATTGGTTCGGAGATGCAGTAGGGCCAAAGACTTGGAAAGATATCTGGCTTAATGAGGGATTTGCTACATACTGTGAGGCATTATATGCAGAGCATTTAGGCGGGCCGGGGGCGCTGCAATCAAGTATGATGAGTAAATTTCAAGAAAGTTTCCCCGGAAAGGTTTATGATCCATCGGATCTTTTCAGCAGTACGGTATATAATAAAGGGGCCTGGGTTCTGCATATGCTTCGTCATGAAGTCGGAGATTCTGTATTCTTCAAAATATTGAGAGATTATTTTCAGAAGTTCAAATATAAGAACGCATCGACGAAGGATTTTGAGGATATTTGTGAAAGTGTCTCTGGTAAAGACCTAAATTATTTTTTTAACCAATGGGTATATAAAGGTACTGGAATAATAAAGCTGAATTACAAACGGGAAATTTCAAAAGACGGCAATTCTTACAATATCCGGCTAAAATTGGATCAAATCCAGGATGGATATGAGCTATATCAATTCCCAGTAGATGTAAAGATACAATTTTCTGACCGAACAGCCGAATACAAAACATTTCTAATAAATAGTCGTCAAAAAACTATAGAAATAAAGACAGATAAAGAGCCGGTTGAAATTATGCTTGATCCCGATAACTGGCTGCTTGCAAAAATACAATTAGAAAAGAATAGCACTGAATAAATAATTATTCTTATATTTTGATAAGAAATTATTTTTTATAATAAAATTCAAATCATATTGAACGAAACATATCTGTTTATTTCCGATGTCCATCTCGGGCTTCAATCTTATCCAATAGAAAAGAATAAAGAGCGTTCTCTGGTTAAGTTTTTAAATTTTGCACAAGATAACTGTAAAGCTCTTTTTATAGCAGGAGATTTATTCGATTATTGGTTTGAATACAGAAGAGTTTACCAGAAGGGCTTTTTCAGGACGCTGACGGCACTGCAGGATTTGACTGAAAAAAACATTGAATTGCATTACTTTATCGGCAACCACGATTTTATGCACAGGGATTTTTTCTCAAAAGAAATAGGTGCGATTATGCATGAAGAGCCTATTGATATTACTCTGAATGGTAAAAGATTTTATATCGGACACGGAGATGGCTTAGTTAAGAATGACATCGGATATAATATCTTAAAAAAAATATTGAGGAATAAAACCGTACAGTCGCTTTATTCCTATCTTCACCCAGATATCGGTATATCTATTGCAAGCAGAACAAGCAAGACTAGCCGGGATTATACAACGACAAAGGATTACGGCGAGGAAGACGGCTTATTTGATGCTGCTAAAGTAAAGATCGACGAAGGTTTTGATTATGTATTATTCGGGCATCTGCATAAAAGGTGCTTCCTAAAATATAAGAAAGGATATTACATAAATCTCGGTTCCTGGCTTGAAGAACCATGTTACGGAATATTCGACAATAATAAATTTGAAATAGTTGATGTGTCTTCCATGACTAAAACACAAGCAGACGACAGGCAAGGTAGAAAATAAGATGGCTAACAATAAAAATCAGAATATTGAATTCAATAAATATTTTAATGCAGCAGCGGCGCGTGCTAGAAAGAAACCCCCAAACGGAGATAGAAGGAGAAGGAATCTAATAATCATCGGGATAGTGCTGCTCTTCATAATTGGATTTGGATGGTATATATTAAGTGGGCTGCCATCACTTGAGCAGCTTGAAAATCCCAGACCCCAGCTTGCTAGTAAAGTTTATGATATCAATGGTGAACTGATCGGGACTATTTCCATACAAAACAGAATTGAAACGAACATAGACAGCCTGCCTTCATACATGGCTAATGCGCTTATATCAACAGAGGATAGAAAATTTTATTCTCACTGGGGAGTAGATGTTCCCCGATTCATACAGGCAATGATAAAGAATGTCCTGCTTTTCCATCATGAAGGTGCTAGCACAATAACGCAGCAGCTTGCAAAGAACCTTTATCATTTCAAAGTAAAGGATGAGAATATTTTTCAGACTATAATTAGAAAAATAAGAGAATGGATTACAGCCGTACAAATTGAGAAGACTTTTACAAAGAAAGAGATCCTTCAGCTTTATCTAAACGTATCTTATTTCGGAAGGGGGGCATACGGAATTGAATCTGCTGCGAGGGTTTATTTTGACAAAAAAGGGAAGGACCTGACACTGCCGGAATGCGCCATGTTTGTTGCATTGTTAAAATCACCGGAATATTATGACCCTGTCCGTCATCCGCACCATGCTTTAATTCGAAGAAACCTAGTAATACACAACATGGTAGAGAATGGAATGCTGTCAAAAGATGCTTATGAAATATTAAAGTATGAGCCAATAAATATTACATCTGAGAAAATAGCGAACAACAAGACTATAGCGCCGTATTTTATCGAATATGTCCGTCAACAAATGGTTGCGATGGCAGATAAATACGGATATGATCTATACCGAGACGGGTTGAATATCTACACTTCTCTTGATTTGAGGATGCAGAGAATTGCCAATGAAGCAGCAGAACAGCACTTGGATAATTACCAGAAATTGTTCGATAAAGATTGGAATTGGAACAAGCATAAAGAGCTGTTAGTCAGCATAATTGACAGAGCCATAAAAGACAGTCATCAATATAACCTTGCAACAACGACGGAAACTAAAGCGCAAGTTTATAATAATCTAAAATATAACAAAGGATTTATCGATTCAGTAAAAAAAGCAGCGACAACAATACAAGTAGGATTCGTAGTTATAGACCCAACCAACGGTCAAATCAGAGCTATGGTAGGCGGGGAGAATATGGATTTCGGCAGGGGGCTAAACCATGTAGCAGGCATTAGGCGGCAGGCGGGCTCTGCATTTAAACCATTTACTTACACAGTTGCAATCGACAACGGGTATTTCCCGGCTTATACATTGCTGGATCAAAAATTCAATTACAACGGATGGTCACCGGATAATTTTGAGAATGATTACGGCGGATACATGACATTGCGTCAGGCATTGGCTCATTCAGTAAACGTGATTGCCGGTAGGATGACCATCAGCAATATAGCTCCGCCTTCACAGGTAGTTAAGTATGCGCACAGGATGGGAATTCAATCACCTCTTGATCCGGTACCTTCTATTGCACTTGGTACATCAGAGGTATCCCCACTTGAAATGACTTCTGCATATGGAACATTTGCAAATAACGGTATTCACGTTGATCCTATTTCAATATTAAAGATTGAAGATAGAAACGGGATACAAATTGCGAAGTTTGTACCGGAATACCAGGATGCTATTTCACCGCAGACTGCATCTATAATGACTAGTATGATGGAGGATGTAATTAATTATGGAACAGGTTCAGGAGTAAGGAGATATTTTCAGTATCCTTGTGCAGGTAAAACAGGTACAACACAAGCATTCTCGGATGCATGGTTTGTCGGCTACACTCCTCAGTTAGTTGCCGGTGTATGGGTTGGATTTGACGACCACAGAGTAAAGTTTACAAGTTCATACGGACAAGGAGCAAGAGCGGCTCTTCCGGTTTGGGCAATGTTTATGCAGAATACTTATAAAAGCCTGAACCTTCCTTTGAAATATTTTGTTATGGCACCCGGTATTGATACAGTCGGATTCTGTCAAGCTACAATGGATCTCGGAGATACAAGGCTGGCAACGAGCAGCTGCCCTGTTGTAGTAAGAGATATAGTGAATGCAAAGAATATTCCGCCTAAGTGCCAGATACACGGAGGCGAAAAAACAATAAAGAAGGAAACCGGTCCGGAAAATTCGGGCTGGTAATCCGGCGATTATAAATTAAAATTTACAAGATCGTTATTCGTTATATAACAAACTAGTAATCTTGCGTGCAATTACCTGGCACTTAATTAAATATTAATAGAATTCCGGGAGGAATTATTAAATCAATTAAACTGATTTATCTTGCCGTATTCACTTGTATTATTAAAATATCTGCACAGTCATCTGCAACATACAATCCTTATATAAACAATAATCTTTTCACCGGTATATTTCCTGCTTCAAAAATAATGGAAAGAGGCGGGCAACAGAAAACATCTATTGGAACACTAAGGACACTGATTATATTCGTCAGATATTTAGATGATACGTTAAATACACAAACATGGCCTGATTATAAAGTATTACCTTCATGGGCTCAAAAATTTGTCGATCCGGTTATCCCGCCTGATAATAAATTTACTCCGAATAATCTAAGCGATTTTTTTGACCGTTCATCGGGAGGAGACGGAGAAGGGCATCTAGGCAAATTTCAAGTTATCGGCGATGTAGTTTATATAACAACAAAGTACCCTGCATCATACTATAAGTCCGATTCGAAAGTATTTACAGAAATATTAAATTCTCTCGATGACGCAGCAGGAGAATATAATATTGATTTTAAAAAATATGATAATTGGCAATTTATGAGAGGGGACAGCCTATTTAATCATGTATATAAGCCCGGTACCGGAGACGGGATGGTAGATCAGATATGGATAATAAATAGGGGATCTTCAAGAGACGGTATCGGAGCAGAGATGACTTTAGGTGGAACATATTTTAAGACAAATGAAGGTGTAGTTATAAACAATTTGTCAGGATCGAGAATATTTTTAGGGGAAAGAAATATCGCTTTGCCTGATGCAGTAAGAGGGCCGGCGCATGAATATTGTCATTATTTATTCGGAGGAGATCAGATTACAGGGCATTTCGACGGCAGGTCATATAATAATTTCAGTAATGTAGGCAGAATAAATTTGTTTGCTTTAATGTGTGCAGTTAATGCAGGATACATAAGCAGTTATGAAGCATATAGATTAGGCTGGCTTGACCCGATTATTGTTAATTCAGATACAAGTATAGTATTAAATGATTCACATGTGGATAACTGTGCGGCTATAATCCCGTTAAGATATGATCCGG
>Ga0075269_10000155_pt1 | contig 11486 bp, 6 predicted proteins | sample SF_Rice_5C_0N_10_FD_69773 | JGI IMG/M metagenome (GOLD analysis project Ga0075269, IMG submission 69773) | Rice paddy soil microbial communities from Twitchell Island, California, USA - SF_Rice_5C_0N_105 | ecosystem: Environmental > Terrestrial > Soil > Paddy field/soil | place: USA: Twitchell... | reverse complement strand
AGTCAGAGCAGCGGCTTTATTAAGGGATAAGCAATTAAGGCAGGCCGATAAAATGGCATCGCTCGGAATATTAGTATCGGGGATTGCACATGAAATAAACAACCCGAATAATTTCATTCTGTTAAATACTCAGCTTTTCCAGAAAATATGGAAAGATATAACGCCGATCCTCGATGAGTATTATAAAGCAAACGGAGATTTTGTAATAGCTGGAATGCTTTTCAGCAAAGCTAAAGAAAAGATTGCTCAGTCATTGGACGGAATATTGAAAGGCTCTGATAGAATTAAAATAATTACTAAGAGCCTTACCGAATATTCAAGAGCGGACAGCGGAATGCTGAATGAAAAAGTGGATGTCAATAAAGTAGTTGAAATGGCTATCCTAATTACAGGCAACTTAATTAAGAAATCCACAAATAATTTTGTAGTTGAATACGGGAAAGAACTTCCTCTGGTAGATGGAAATTCACAGCAGCTGGAGCAGGTGGTTATAAATTTAATTAACAATGCATGCCAGTCGTTAAAGGATACTTCATCAAAAATTAAAGTAATGACTTATTTCAATATTGAAAGAAAGAAAGTAAGGATTAAAGTAGAAGATGAAGGTGTCGGAATCAATGAGTCGGATTTAAAATATATTACCGATCCTTTTTTTACGACTAAAAGAAATATGGGAGGCACTGGGCTTGGATTATCCGTTTCTTATAATATTGTTAAAAGCCACGGAGGCACTATATTATTTAACAGTCAGTCCGGAAAGGGCACAAGTGTGAGAGTTTCATTCCCTGTTGAGGAAGGGTTAAATTAAAATGAATGAAAATAATATCAGCAATGTTATATTTCCTGCAAAGCCTATACTTTTAATAGATGATGAAGAACATTTTTTATTGAGCGCTGAGCTTACTTTATCTTCAAACGGGATAAAAAATACACGTACTTGCAAAGACAGCAGCGCCGTGATGGATTTACTGTCGGAAGAGGAATATTCCCTCGTAGTACTTGACATAAATATGCCGCATCTTTCAGGGCTTGATCTGCTTCCTGCTATCGTAAATAAACATCCTGGTGTTCCGGTAATAATGATTACTGCGGTAAACGATGTTGACAGTGCTGTCTTCTGCATGAGGGAGGGAGCATTCGACTATATTGTTAAGCCTGTTGACGATACAAGATTGATTTCTGCAATTAAAAGAGGACTTGAGTTTACTGAGATAAGAAGCGAGAACGAAATGCTGAAGCAGTCTCTTCTCCGCGCAAATATTCAAAGCCCGGAAGCTTTTAGTGAAATAGTTACTCACTGCACTAAAATCCAATCTATATTCAAATATATTGAAGCAATCGCAAAAACCAGTCTACCTGTTCTAATTACCGGCGAGACCGGAACAGGCAAAGAATTATTTGCAAAAGCTATACACAATGCGAGCGGCAGAAAGGGCGAGCTTGTCCCCGTTAATGTTGCCGGGCTGGAAGATAATCTATTATCAGATACTTTATTCGGTCATAAAAAAGGAGCATTTACCGGCGCAGATATTGAAAGAAAAGGGCTTATAGAAAAAGCCGATAACGGTACTTTATTCCTTGATGAGATCGGAGATCTAAGTACTGAATCGCAAGTTAAGTTATTGCGGTTACTCCAGGACGGCAGCTATTATCCGTTGGGCTCGGATATGGCAAAGCTGACAAATGCAAGGATTATAGTAGCTACCCACCGCGATATAAATTCTATGCAGGTTAACGATAAATTCAGAAAAGATCTTTACTACAGGCTTAAGTCTCATCATATTGAAATTCCCCCGTTAAGGGAAAGGAAGACAGACCTTCCATATTTAATCGACCACTTCATTTCAAAAGCTTCTGCGAAACTCAATAAGAAGAGGCCTTCGGTTCCGAAAGAGATGTATACTCTGCTTAGCAATTATACTTTTCCGGGGAATATAAGGGAATTAGAAGGGATGATATTCGATGCTATAAGTCAGCATGTTTCCGGTATATTATCTCTCGAATCAATAAGGAATAAAATTTCGGGGTTCAAGTATGAGAGAAATAATAATTCCAAAAGTGCAGCCGGTGAAGAAGATGAGCTTCTTAATTATCCGGGGAGATTTCCTTCATTGAAAGAAGCAGAAGATTATTTAATTGAAGAAGCATTAAAGCGGGCAGAAGGTAACCAGACAATCGCCGCAGAGCTTCTCGGTATCTCTAGAAGAGCTTTGAACAACCGATTGCGCAGAGCGGAAGATGATAATCAATAAATACCTGCCACATTCTTGCAAAGAGCCACAATGAGTACTTTGATGTTAAGTATTTAAAATAAAAAGAAATATTAAGCATATAGTTTGATTGCCTACAGTTTTGTGGCACCCTTCTTATAACACATTTAATAATAGAAATTACCTTTACAATTCAAATTAAGGCATATTTTAATAATTCTTGCTTTGGTACGAAGTTTGAACAAACAGGCATGTATAAATGTTAAACTAAAGATTGGATATGTCATGAAAAAAAGAATTGTGGATTTTGTGCTGGTATTTTCACTGGCAGTAACCGTTTTTTCAGTCAATGTTTTTGCAAAGGATAGTACTTCGGCAAAAACTAAGGTTGATTATCAGAAGGCTCTGGAAATTTTTCAATCATCACTTGAGAATAAGATTCCAGGAATAGTTGAAGGCTCAATTTATAATGTAATCTTACTTAAAAATTATTATCCTAATGCGGATTATTCTAATGTAATTGATAAGTTGAATAAAATTTCTGAAGAATATCCGGTAGCTTCAATTAGATATAAAGCTCATCTTGCAAGTATGTATTTAAGTATGAGCAATGGAATTGAAGTGCATCCTCAAAGAAATGTTTATACACATGAATATCTCTTTAAGCAGATAGCGGATCAATTGGAAACAAAGCTATTAGTAGCAAATTAAAAAAATAAATCATGATGGTATGTATATATTTCGATTAAGTATTGATAATTGATTAGATATAGTGCTCCTAATGTTAGATGATAGGCCCCGGCTGTAATAAGCCGGGGTTTTTTTATACGTAAATTAAAATAATCCTTCGATTGATAAATATCTTTCACCGGTATCGTAATTAAATGTAAGTATTCTTTTCCGAGCAGGGATCTCTTTTATTTTCTTTCCTACTGCAGCGAGTGCGGCACCCGATGAAATACCCATAAACAAGCCTTCTTCCTTAGCTGCTCTCTGTGCATATTGGTAAGCCTCATCTTTTTCGACTGTGATAGTACCGTCAAGAAGAGTTGTATCAAGAATAGAAGGAATAAAACCTGCGCCCAAGCCCTGCAAAGGATGGGGGCCAGGTTTACCGCCTCCGATTACTGCAGAAGAGGCAGGTTCAACTGCAAAGATTTTTATATTAGGGAATTTTTTCTTCAATACTTTTGCAATTCCCGTAATATGGCCTCCGGTTCCAACACCCGTTATTAGATAATCAAACCCCTCAGGGAAGTCTTCAATAATTTCAGCAGCAGTATATTTTTCATGAGCTTCTACATTTGCGGGGTTATCAAACTGCTGGGGTATCCATGCATTCTTATTTTGTGAAGCTATTTCCTTTGCCTTTTCAATTGCGCCTTTCATTCCAAGTTCCCGCGGGGTAAGTTCAAACCTAGCACCGTAAGCTGCCATTAGCTTTCTTCTTTCCACTGACATTGAATCAGGCATAACAAGAATAATATCATATCCTTTTACTGCAGCAACCATAGCAAGGCCTATGCCTGTATTACCGGATGTTGGCTCAACTATAAGGCTTCCTTTTTTTACTATGCCTTTTTCCTCAGCATCTTCGACCATTGAAAGGGCGATACGATCTTTAATGCTTCCGCCGGGATTTGACCGTTCTAATTTTATCCACACTTCATGATTATTCCCGAATAATTTGTTAATTCTAACGTGGGGCGTTCTCCCTATTGTTTCAAGAACATTTTTGTATTTCATATTTAACCTCGATTATCAATATGTTTATAAAATAAAAAGCCCTTCATATTGGAAGGGCTTTAAATGATTAAAATATAAATATCGTTTTTTAATAAAAGTCTTCCACCCGAAAATAAACTTCGATTTGACAACAACAAGCTGCTGTATAAAATGATATTTTATTGGTTGACTTTGTTTCCATAACTATGGGAGTAAAAATATGATATGCCTGATTTGAAGTCAAGTTACGGGGATTACAACATTTTATTTAATATTTTACATTGTTAAAATAATTAAAGGGAGCATGTGCTAAATTATGGTTATTATTTTTCATTTTATAGTAAATATATTTGCAGCTTCTCTTATAGTAATATCTGAAGTTACCCAATGCTGTCATTCTTAGCGAAGTGAAGAATCTCAAGGTTCCAATTTTGAATAATTTCGAGATATTTCACTTCGTTCAATAATATAGCATCTACGATATCGGCTTGACAGGATCAAGGTGGCATAAATAGCCGTAGTAGAGTTAATTCATAAATTATATGCATTTTATATAATTACTCCCAGGTGAAATTATATAAATATTTAAAATATATAGAATTAAGATGATTAGCTTAACTATTCTTATTATATAAACTGGGCCTTAATTCAAGATAATCAGATAACGAATTCCATGGCGTCGAAGTATTGTTCGTTTGATCTGACCTTTACTTCACTCTTACTGTAAACAATAGAATTAGGAGGAATGCTTTGGGTAATCCATGCATTACCGCCAATAACACTGTTTTTCCCTATAATAGTCTCTCCGCCAAGTATTACAGCCTGAGAATATATAATAACGTCATCCTGAATAGTCGGATGTCTTTTAACATGGGATAATGATTTTTCTACGCTTAATGCTCCCAGGGTTACTCCTTGATATATCTTTACATTCCTGCCGATTTTAGTCGTTTCACCAATAACAATGCCTGTACCATGATCTATAAAAAAAGGTGAATCGATATCTGCTCCGGGGTGAATATCGATACCTGTTATTTGATGGGCGTGCTCCGTAAGTATTCTTGGAATAATTGAGACATCTAATTTGTAGAGCTCATGAGCAAGGCGGTAAATTAATATAGCCATGAAGCCAGGATATGCAAGAATGACTTCATCAATACTTTCGGCAGCAGGGTCGCCTTGATAAATTGCTTCGCCGTCAGCCCAGAGCATATCATGCACTACAGGGATTTTAGAAATGAATTTATTTGCAGACTTCTCTATTTCAGTATCGGGATTATCGCTTACTATTTTTAAAAGAGAGATTACATTCCTTTCAAGGAGCTGAAGTTTAGCTATTACATCTTTAGCTGAATAATATATCTTACTCGAGAAATGCGGGAAGAGAAAATCTATCAGCTCGTTTAGGAGTTCTATTGATTCTCTCTTTAATGAAGAATTGCATGCATGCAATTCTCTCTTACTAAGAAGCTTGTTCGCGAATTCAGAATATATTTGTTTATTATTCAATTCATTGTTCATTTTCTTACCCATTAAGCTTTTCTTTTATTAAGATCTTATAATAATTTCTAAAACTGTTATTTAATCTGTTAAAATATTCATCAAAAATACTTTTGACTTATATAAGATAAAAAATATTAGTAAATTTTGTATGCCAAATAAAAAACAAACTTTAGTTATTAGCAAAGTGTCTAATTATCTGAAGTTACGCAAATGATAGTTTTTGTCATATTGAACTAAGTGAAATATCTCAAAATTATTCAAAATCGTAACCTTGAGATTCTTCGCTCCGCACAGAATGACAGTTTGCATAACTTCAGTAATTAAAAAGTAATTAGAAATTTAATTATAAATATAAAAGGGTGTCATGATAAAAAAGATAACTGCTATCGTCATAATTCTGTTTGCATATACCAGTGATATAATAAGCCAGCAAAGGCAAGAAACCGGAAGCCGCGGCGTTATATCCGGTAAAGTACTGGATGAGAATGCAAAAGTTCCGATTGAGTATGCAAATATTATTCTATTTAATTCAAAAGATAGCCTGCAGGTTACCGGCACTGTCACCGATAAAAGCGGCGGCTTCAGCTTAACAGGTATTCCTCAAGGAAATTATTATTTAAATGTTCAATTCATCGGATATGAGAGGAAGAGGATAAGGAATGTATCCATTTCTTCCCAAAATCCAACCGTAGAGCTTGGAAATATATTATTAAAAGTATCAGCAATAAATCTTCAAAATGTAGTTGTAGAAGGAACAAGGTCACTGGTGACGTACCAGATAGATAAGAAGGTAATAGATGTAAGCCAGATGCAGACGACTATATCCGGCAATGCAGCAGATGTGCTTGAAAATGTTCCATCTATAAGCGTTGATATTGATGGCAATGTAAGTCTTAGAGGAAGCTCTAATTTTACAGTCCTTATAGATAACCGGCCTTCTGTTTTGGATGCACAGGACGCACTCCAGCAAATTGCGGCAAGTACGATAGAGTCTATTGAGATTATCACTAACCCATCAGCAAAATATGATGCCGAAGGGAATGCCGGTATAATCAATATAAAGATGAAGACAAATAAAAATTTAGGCTTAAGCGGAATTACTAATATTAACGCAGGCATAAATGATAAGTATGGCGGCGACTTTCTGTATGAATACAGAACTACTTCTTTGAACTATAATTTCGGGATGGATTATAACCGCATGTTTTCTCCGGGCACCAGCAGAGAGAGCCGGCAATATGGAACAGGAAGCGCGACTTCATATATCAATTCAAACGGCGGCAGCGAAAGAGGGAGAATTTCTTTCGGGCTAAGAGGGGGATTGGATTTTAATTTAGGCGATAATGATCTGCTGAGTATCGGAGGAAGATATGGCAATAGAAGCGGCCAGCATAATTCAATATTAAATTATTCTCAGTGGTTATCGAGCGATCCGCTGGCAATAAATTATTTAAGCAACGAAAGAAGTGAGCGATCCGGCTGGTATTATGCAGTAAATACGAATTACACCCATAAGTTCCCATTAAAAGGGCACGAGATATCGGGAGAATTCTTTGCAGCTCATAATAGCTCGGATGAATCTTCATTATCTTCCCAGACAAATAATAATGTTCGGTTCGAAGGGAAGAAAACGACCGAAGGCGGGCCTTCCTCAAGGTTTAGAGGAAAGATAGATTACACTCTTCCTCTCGGAGAGACGAGCAGATTCGATGCAGGCTCACAGGGGAGAATGGAGCTTTCAGACGAAGCAAGCGGTCTTTATAACTTTAATCCTTCAAATTATATCTATGAATTCCAGCCGCTTTTCAGTCAGGATACTAAATCTAATATCAGTCAGCTCTCTTTATATTCTATATATGCAGATGAGTTTGGCGGACTGGGAATTCAAGGCGGTATCAGATCTGAATATACTTATAGGACTATTAAATTAGCCGGCAGTGATCAAAATTTTTCAATAGACAGATGGGATATTTTTCCTTCATTCCATACTTCATATAAGTTAGGTTTAGGTTCACAGTTAATGGCAAGCTATACAAGAAGAATTGACAGGCCTGAAGATTGGTTCCTTGAACCCTTTTATACTTGGGAAGATGCAAACAATATTCGAAAAGGAAATCCTTCACTTAATCCTGAGCTGATAGATTCCTATGAGCTTGGGATTCAAACAATGATAGGCGAGGTTTCAGTTTCTAATGACCTTTATTACCGCATAAGCCACGATAAAATAGATGAAGTTGAATCAGTTTATTCCGATAATGTTACCTTGCATACATTTGATAATGTAGGAACAGATTATTCTTTAGGCTCTGAATTTATGATTGTATCTGATCCTTTTAAATTCTGGAATATGAACTTTATGGGTAATATTTATGATTATAGAATTCAAGGTGTTATCGATAATCAGCTTTTTAAGCAGCATAATTTCAATTGGTCATTGCGCTTTAATAATGCATTTAAGATAATGGAAACCCTGCAGGCACAATTGAATTTCAGGTATCATAGCCCGGAAGTATCCGCTCAGGGAAGGGAGGAAGGTAATTATTCTGCCGACCTTTCATTAAAGAAGGATTTTCTTGAAAAGAAATTATCCTTGACGCTGCAGGTTAGAGATTTATTTAGGACAAGGAAACACGAGTCAATCTCCACAGGCGTAGGATTCTATTCATATAACTATCATGCCGGAGAAGCCCCTGTTATAATGCTTAATCTTAGGTTTAATTTCAATAATTATAATAAAAAGGAAGAACAGCAATACCAAGACCAGCAGGATGACGGAAATGGAAATGAAGATTCATAAGCATGAATAATATATTATGTTGTATCGAAAAAGAAATTACTGTCATGGGGATTATCTTTACTTCTAAGTCATTCCCGCGGAAGCGGGAATCTATTCCATTTAAGGGTGTTTAGATTCCTGTTCTCACGGGAATGACTATAGCTTCAACTTATTAGTCATCCGCGCGAGTAATTATGTATACTACTCTATATCTATTTTTAATTCTTCACGTATACTTGAAGCCGGTAGAAATATTTTTAATATAGAATTATTATCATCCCATAACCATAAATCAGAGCTTAATTGCTTCCCGTTTTCTGATATTGATTTAGGCATGTGAAATGCATGTAGGGCAATTTCATATGCTCGATTGCTTACCTGCCCTATATATTCACCTTTGGTCGGCCCTACAGTAATTTCAGTCATACCTATGGCATTTGTTTTTGCAGTAATCGGCGTCCATGAATATTCCCCCTGTTTATAATTCATCGAGATGCCGTCATCTTCATAAAGATCAAATCTGCCGCCTTTAGTTCCGAAAATATTTATTATTAAGGTATCAAGCGGCTTCTCATCCGAATATTCTCTGACCGGGCCGGTAGGAATTACAGCACCTGCTTTTACAAATAAAGGGATTTCATCAATTGAACATTTTTTACTAATAACTTTTCCGCCTTCATATTTTTCATTAGTGAAATAGTCGTACCATTCTCCGGGCGGGAGATAAATATCTTTCTCCTTTGAATCATCAGTAACCGGAGAAACGAGTATTTGTGTGCCGAAGAAATATTCCTCCGGATGCTCATATGCTTCATCAAGGGTAGGGTATTCAAGATAAAGCGGCCGGACTAGAGGTAATGCATCGTCGTAGGTAATTCTGGAATATGTGTAAATATAAGGAAGCAATGTATATCTAAGCCTGAAAAATTTTCTTACTACATCAATTCCTTTCTGGCCGTAAGTCCAAGGCATTCTAAGATTACCGTCTCTCGGATTCTCAAAAGCACTGTGCAGTCTAATCACCGGGCTGAATGCGCCGAACTCTACCCATCGCGCATAAAGATCGGATGGTATTTTCTTCCCTAGGAAACCGCCTATATCATGTGTAATATAAGGAGTAAGAGTATTACCTCCTCTTGCAGTGAAAGCTACTTCATAATTAAGTACTCCCCATTCCGAATGAGTATCACCGGTAAAGAAACCCGGGTAGCGATGGTTTCCCCAGCCGCCGTAACGGCTGAAGACAAATCCCCGTTCTTTAGTAAGTTCTTGAGTAAAATCATAAAAGACCCTGTTCGTCCAGAGTTGACTGTTTAATCCGGGCATTTCACATGAACCGCTGCCGCCGTCAATCCACCAGAAATTAACTCCTTCTTTAATTATCGGATCGTGCAGAACTTTCATAGAAATATCGGCTTGATGTTTATCTGCAAGGTTAAAACGGATCCCTTGCGGGGCAATTGCGTCTGCAATCTCAACCGGCAGCTTGGTAATGCCTCCTCCTCCCCCCCAATCATTTACTCTCAAGGAAATCAATATGTTTTTGCCAGTCTTAGCAAAAGATGAAATGTTTGTATAGGTAGTAGAATTATAAACGCTGTAATCGGGCTTAATCCCAAAGTGAGCGATTTTCTCTCCATTAATAAACAAATCGTATTCATCATCGACCCCGCCGAATATTAAATATAATGAATCAGCATTTGCATTTTTAGGAATTGAAATCGGTTTACGATACCAAGCATACCCATCATAATCCGGATAGCCCTGATCTTCCCATTCATCGCCTGCTTGAATAGTTTTCCAGTTATTATCGTTAAAGTTCAACGAGTACCATTTTTCAGATTCACCGATATTATCAGGATCAAGTTTAAACTTCCAGTCATTCTTTATATCCATAACAAATTTGGGAGGTACGTATGGCTTCAAGTCCAGATTTCTACGGATTTCTGCCGCATGGCTGTCTTTATCCGAAAGTACATTCTCATGGCCGTAGCCCGGGTGATCATTGACTGAAATCTTGATCCCTTCATTGTGTGCCCATTCTAAAAATTGCTCTGGGTGAGGGAATATAGGGCTCCAATCGTATCCGCCTGCCCAGCCGAATTTATGCCATGCGAAATCAAGTACCAGTACATCAAGAGGAATACCTAATTGCTTGAAACGCATAATCTCATTTTTCAGATTATCATCTGTATAGCTATAGTCTTTTACTAGATCGGAATTCGGAAGGTATTCATAATTCAGGTCAGTGATCCACGAACCGAAAACATATCTTGGTATCATTGGGATTCTGCCGCACAATTCCGAATATTCTTTTAGTACATGCTTATAATCTTTGCCGTACTCAAAGAAGTAAATATCCTGCCCGCTTGGGCCTTTGCGAGGTTTAATCCATGAAATATTATTATCCCACACAGGAGAATGACTGTCATCAAGTATAAAATAACCGCTGCGGCTTAAAAGCCCGGGAGTAAATGGCGGGAGCTTATTCGAACTTATCCCATCGAGAGAGTAGTAAATGCCGCCTAAATTGTTTTTATCAGAATCTCCGGGAGACCAGGTATGTTTACCTTCTGAATCTTGCCATGCAATAATTAAATTATCTTTAGTGAATTTCCCCGAACCTGCATTGTACTTAAGTGTAATATTATCTGAACTAGCTTCAATCCAGCCGTTCTTTTCTCCCGCTTTGACATTAACATTCTCCCACTTTCTTTTCAAAACCACTACTGTAGGCTCATCAATAAAGCTTTGTGTAGAAGAATATTCCATCCTTACTAATGTGGGAGTAAGGAATTGAAACCTTGCATCTTTACAAATTATATTGCTGCCTTCTTTTACGTAATCTTTTGATGAATTATTCTGAGGGAAAATGTTTAAATAAGAAATTATAATAAACGATATAAAGTAAATTATAGTCTGCCTCATAATTACCTCGAATAATATTTACTAAAATAATATAATCTAATTTTAATCGGGATGAGAGACTGCTACTGCTATTTTAGAATCAGCAGTACCATAATAAAGGAACCATAAATTCTTAAAATAAACCAGGCCTTCTAAAAAGCATACATTATTTACTTGTCCTGAAAGCTCGTAGCTTCTTTCGGGTTTAAAGAAACATGAGCCGCTTCTATTAAGAACATGAAAGAAATTATTTATATCAAATAGAATTTGTCCGCCTGAATATGTGCCTCTCGGTAATGATTGATCATTCCGGTTTGCACCGTTATATATTAGTAGTATTCCAGAATCAGTAATAATAGCAGGCG
>Ga0075269_10000154_pt1 | contig 11491 bp, 8 predicted proteins | sample SF_Rice_5C_0N_10_FD_69773 | JGI IMG/M metagenome (GOLD analysis project Ga0075269, IMG submission 69773) | Rice paddy soil microbial communities from Twitchell Island, California, USA - SF_Rice_5C_0N_105 | ecosystem: Environmental > Terrestrial > Soil > Paddy field/soil | place: USA: Twitchell... | reverse complement strand
AAGGAGTCACAAGTCCCTGAAGCAGGGTATAGGATCCATATAAGGTTAAAGCATCAAGCTCTCCGGCGTAGCCGAAAGTTTTTCTATAAGAGAAGCTGCCGTAGTTAGAGCTAAGTCCAACAGTAACCCTCTGAGAATTTGCATCATTATAGACAACGTCGCCGTATCTTCCGGAAACAGTAAAAATCTTATTTAACTGATATCCGGCGCCAACCTCGATTTCCTGAGTATTGCCATAATCAAAAACGGAGAAAATGGAATTATATCTTATCTCCGGGGCTCTGAAATTATAATAGAAATCGAGATTAAGATTTTCGATTGGATTATAAGTCCCATCGAACTCGACTTTAGAAGTTGTATTAAAATTTAGGTCATAATCATATCTTGTATTGATAGAAAGCTTATCCTGCAGATCGTAAGCGACCTCGGCAGAGGCAAATTGGTACTGACTTGAATTATTATCAATTAAGACCTGGATAGGGTTAAGGTTAGCATCAAGCCTGGTAGCCCAATAAGCTTCCGGTTTATAGTTCTTATTTATATAGCTTAAATCAACCTGGAAATTTTTTAATGCTATAGAAGTAAATTTCCCTCCCAATACGAAGTTATCAGCGAAGTCATTAGTAACTTCGAGTTTTTGGTAGGCAGGGACGTTACCACCGTAATAGGCAGTTAATTTATAATCGCCTTTCTTTAAATCGAGGTTTATACCGTCAAATATACCTCCCGCAACACTATTGAATAGGGGCTGTCTGCCAAGCTTAAAGCTAGCTATATTGAACAGGTTTCGAGCTTCGAGGTAAAGGTTATAAAACCTCATTCTCGGAGTGCCGTCTATCTTAGTCGCCAGATCATTTTCAAGATCCATATAAGAATGAAGTGCAATATTATCTCTGCTGATATTCAGATTTAACATCTGATACGCGCTGAGATAATTATTAGACACCTGCACAGTATCGAATCTTTGAAAAGAATAAACGGAAGATGAAAATCTTCCGTTTATGATTATATTCTGTGGAAAGACTAAAGTAGAAACCGAAATTAAACAGGAAATTAGTACAAGTAATCTTTTCATTTTTTCAATCTTTCACATAGTGATCCCGCATGCGGGATTTAAATAAGAAGGCTGAGTATTTAATATCGAACATCCTTTAATTAGCTTTTGGGATATCATGTTTGATTTTGTCAAAGCTTGCAACAGCATCCCATCCTTCTTTATAAGTTGGGCTTTGTGAATTATGGCAAGTAGCACAGAAAGTCTTCAAGTCTGTCGGAATTACCAAGCCATTAGCAATAGCTTTTTCTTTATCTTTCATAACAGAAAGAGTCTTATAATCAGCACCTGCGCCGTGGCAAGATTCGCATTGAACGCCATCTTCTTTTTTATATTTTGTGCCGAGAAGAGAAGCGTCAACACCATAAGCAGTAACATGGCACTTAAGGCATTCAGGTGTTTCAGCAGCCGGGGTAGTAAAACCTTTATCCTTAGCAATTTTATTTGCTTCGTCGGACTGCAAGGTAGCAAAAGCTTGAGCATGCTTACTAGCCTTCCAGATGTCGAGCTGTTTCCCTTGTTTTTCGGTCTTATGGCACATACCGCAGGTTTCAGCACCGACAAAGCCGTGTACCTTAGCTTCGGTTTTAGCCGGTTCGTTCTGTGCCAATAGAAGAGGGGCTACGAATAATAAAGCTGATACGATTATTTTCTTGAACATGGTTCCTCCTTTGAGTTTACCTTTCTTTTTTTTGTTTATGAATACTTCCCAGCCGGGAGCATATAATTTTAATATAGGCTCTCAGCGGGATTTTTAAAAATATCTACTAAAATTATGATACACTGCCTTACAAATAAAAGGTCAGTATCAGTACATTTTTATTTAACAAGGACCATTTTCTTAACCAGGCTGAAGTTCTTTGCTTCAATCCTGTAGAAATAAATACCCGAGGCCATATTAGATGCATTCCATTCAACAGTATAGCTGCCGGAGGCATAATGCCTATTTACAAGAGTCTGTATTTGCTGTCCGACAGAGTTATAGATTATGATCTTTACATCTGAAGAAACAGGTAAAGAGAAATTAATAGTTGTTGACGGATTAAACGGATTCGGATAATTCTGACTCAATGCAAAAGCAGCAGGAATATTATTTGAATAATTATCGACAGCCGAAACGCCATTGTAATTCTGAATTGCACTTTTCAAGAGTTCTTGAGAAAGCCTAGTATTATGAATACCATGGCTGCCGTCTGATTCCACAGCTAATAAATTGTAATTAGCTGCTTTGAAAGAGAAAGTAGCAGAATCAGCAGAAGTAGCTTTATTCAATATTGCTTGAAGATTACTTATCAAACTATCAGTAGTTGATTGAGTATTGCGATAATCGAACATCTTTGTAGAGTCAGAAGTATTAACGGAAGAAGCATAATCGCTGTGGCATCCTTCGCAAGCCTGGATTCTGGGTTCGAAAGTATGGCCAAAGTTATTACTGCCGTCAGGGTTCGGGGTCATGTTGACATGGCAGTTGATACATCTTTCGGTAGCTGCCCATTTATGACCGGAGTTGTCATATGAATAATCAGCATATCTATAACCGAACAATGGGTCGCCGCTTAAAGCTAGGCCTGACTGCTCATGAGGGGCAGAGTTAACATTAACGGAATCCATCTCAGCATAGTGGCACTTATCGCAGATAACTGCACTGTAAGTAATATCGGCTCTTAATTGAGCTGGAAACTTAGCATCGTGAGGATCATGGCAAGCAACGCAGGTAAGAGGCTGAATAGCATTTCCAGTAACAAGAATAGTATCTTTATATGTCGAGGGATTTTTCATAAAAGAAACGAAGTTTTGAGCAACGTGGCATCTAGCGCAAGACTTATTATTAGCTGCGTAAGCTGCTGAGCCAGTGACTGAGACAGCGTGCTTAGATTTAGACCATTCCTCATAAAATGGATCGTGTCCGGAATGGCATTTGCCGCATAATTGAGCTGAGTAATCGGGTACATTTGTCCCGGAACCAGTTAAATAACCGAAATGGTAATCAACATTCAGGGTACCGTTTTGATTACCCATGGCTCCATGGCAGACTTCGCATTGTACATTTTTAGTCCTAGCAAACCCTATCGAGTCGATAATAGCGTAACCATGTTTAGAGGTATCTTTCTTAACGTATTCATCGGCGCCGTAGTTAACGACTGAAGTATCCCAGCCGGTAGTATGGCACTGTAAGCAGCTATAGCTAAGAATTGTTTTTAATGAATCATAAGCTTGGGCATGTTTAGTAAATTTCCAAGTATCATAAAACGGATCCTGAGCTGCAATGTTGTTAGAAGTGTGGCAGGATGCGCATGAGGTACCCTGAACATCACTAGAAGTTCCAACACCCAAATAGAAGTTTTGGCTTAGTGCAATAGATGAGAGTAACATTACTGCAAAAAGAGTGGTAATTAAATTTATTTTCATCTTAACCCCGAACAATAAAGTTTCTATAATTAAATTTTACTGACATGATAACTTCAAAAAGCAAACCAAAGTACTTGTAATAAATTTCATCATTAAACAAATTGTTGCTTTTCAGTCATGAGAAAATGCCCTATTTATTCTCTTTAATTAGAAAAAGCTCAAGGAATAAAAGTTTTTATGAATGAGAAAGTGGAGGGAATTAGATAAGATTTCATGGTTTTGAGATATGAGGATTGAATTCAATGTCATGACTTATAATGTTATACGATACAAAAATATTAAATGTGCTGAATTTTTATATACTCATATCATGTGCTAGAGTATTGTCAGTTATTTACAATTATAAATGAGATATGACAGGTTTAGAAATGTTTCGATTTAGATATTTACCAGGCATTAACAAAACATTCATCTTAGTTGAGGATAAGAATTAGAGATAAAACTGATAATAAAAAGTATAGATAAATTAAGGTTCAGGGAGTAATGCTATGATGATTGATGGATTCCATATAAAGAGGCCTGAGATTTATATTCGAGTCTCAGGTTATTGAATATAGCATTAAATTAAATACAATAGATAAGGCAGCACAGATAAGTAATCTGTGCTGCAGAAAATACAAATTAGTTTTTAATTAATTTATCAGAGAGCATATTTGGAGGAACAGGAGGGGGTACACTATTACTGATAGGTTTTAAAGTCTGAAGATATGCAAAGATATCGTTAAGATCTTCATCAGTTAATTGGCCAATGCCCTGCCAGGGCATAGGAGGTAGAAGCATTCTACCGGAGCCCATATGTTTACCGGTACGCATAGTTTGAATAAAGGTATCTGCTGACCACAAGCCTAATCCGGTAGAAGAATCAGGTGTTAAATTAGCAGTATAAGAAATACCCCATGGTCCAACCCAAGTAGTAGTGCCGTCGTCTGTTAAGACCCATTTACCCGGAGCAGCAACAGCAGGGTCAACATCCGCCAAAGGCTGGTCAGCCGGATGTCCGGATAATAATCTAGTAGAATCAGGTATAGGGCCCATAGGAGTCATTACTTTAGGTGAATGGCAGTCATTACAGCCGCCTATATTAACGAGATATTTCCCCCTGGCGATTTGTTCTTCTTTAGTCATTTTATTAGAAGAGCAATTGATCCCTAAGAAGAGTAAGAATATAGAGAAGAGACAAAGAAACGAAAATAGAAAGTTTTTCCGCATGGAACCTCCTAGTGTTTTTTTGATAAGATGATTTATTAATTAAATAGAAATAATTCGCAATTATAAAATAGGAGATTTGAATTAAAATACAAATAGTTAAGCTAAAAAAATATCTATTTCCTTAAGAAGAATATCTTTTAGGTTTGAACTATTTTCATGGAAGGAAAGTAAGTGAAGTCTTAGTCCAAAATACAGTCCCCAGCTTTTAAGAACAATAAAGAGAGGTAATTCCGGATTAGCTGCCGTAAATTTATTTGCAGCTGCTTTGGATAGGACGGCTTTAATTAGATCTTCTTCTTTTGCTAAAAGGCCTTTGATGAACAACAGTTCGTTGTCCAGTCCTTTTTCATCAATGACCTTAATAAATGAATCCATCATAAGTTTGTAACGCAAAGAGATATTATCTTTTGAATTAAAATATTGAAGAAACCTTTCTCTAAATGGTATATCTTCCTTATTAAAAATATTCTGGATTTCCTCAATAAATTGAGAGCCTTCCCAAACAAGAACAGAAGAAAAGAGTTCTTCTTTTGAAGAGAAGTAACCGTAGATAGTAGCTTTACCAATTCGAAGGTCGCGGGCGATCTCGTTTAGTGTTGTTTTATTTACGCCGTGTTTATCGAAGCGTTTAGCGGCGGCTTTTATTATTTGAGTCTTTCTTTCTTTTTCCAATGTAGAAATATAAATATTAAGTATGGTAAAATAGCAATTTAAATTTGCATTGAAAAACCGCAGATGGAAGGAAGATGGAATGGGGGTGAAGGAATGTGGTTGGGTATGTAAGGTAAGGTAGTTATACTAATGTTAGAGCGGATGTGGAGCGGAGGTGGGATGTATAAAGATATAGTTTATAATAGGAGAGGCTTGCCGGAAGTCTTTGGTGTTACTTGGTAACTTAGCGGCTAAAGTTTTTACTTTGCTAATATACCAAAATCTATTTTTGCCACAAAGACACTAAGACACAAAGAAAAAGAAAGTTCAGTGGTGTTAAATCGTCCAATTTATTTACGGGGGGATAGAAATATACTTTTTAAGTAATAAGAAAAACAGCCGTGGTTTGTATATAGAATAAGGTAATCTGGTTTACTTAATTGATAGGGATTCTTGTTACTAAGGCTTTAACAAGTTATAAGGTTTTAGAAAACTATCATTCTCTCTATTAATCAAAGGGAGACATCGTGCTTGTAAGCCTATAGCTGCACCAAATGGCATTACCTTTGGCTTAGATGTTTAATCATTGTAAAAGAAGGAAGTAACCGGAGTAAGTTAAGCATTCTGGTAGAGGATAAACAAGAAAGCTAATATTGCTTTAGTCAATTATGATGATGTCAAATAGAGAAAATAATCAAGAAATTAGGTAGACGCCAATAAGATAAAACCGGGACAGGGTTTCCGGGGTCCAGTTTGTATTATTCACGTATTCATATTCCATATGTTTCACATATGGCTATTTACATTGTACCACTTCGTGGTATTTAAATTCCGGGGGACTTGCCGGCGGAAATCAAATTTACAAATAACCTATAGGCGCCAGGGACTCCCGCAGGAAGCTCTCTGAACCAAACATAGCCGGTATAGATAAAAACTCCTTTGCCATATTTTGTATAAATTAAGCCGCCGGGCAGCTCATCTTCACCCGGATCACGGCATTCAATAACGGTTTTATAATGCTGATCCCATTGATCGGCAAAATAAATACCCCGTTCCTGAATCCAGCCGTCAAAATCTTTATCAGTAATCTTGTTAGGAAAGTTCAAAATGGGTGAAGCAGGGTCTATAAAATTTACCATAGATGTTTCGTCGGTAATTCTTTTTGCCGAAATATGAAATGGATAAGGGCCGATCTTATCGGTTACCAGTCCGAAATTTTTATTATACTGCACGATAAGAGTGCCGCCGTTATTAACGTAATCCAATAGTTTAGGTTGTTCATAAACCATATCAGGATTAGTGTTAAAAACCCTGACCCCGGTTATTATTGCATCATACTTTGAAAGATTACCATTCTCAATATCTTTATTGGAAAGCATAGAAACCTTATAACCGAGCTCTTCGAGGCATTGGGGAACGTCGTCTCCCGGCCCCATAATATAACCAATATTGCTGACGACTTTATTTATATTAAGCCTTAAAAGCCGGGCTTCGGCAGGGGGAAATACTGTTTGAGTAGGGATATGCGAATAACTAATTGTAGTCATGCCTTGAGAAATAACTTTATTACCGACATCGGCCTGTGCAGTACACAGAACATCCGAGCTAGAAGAAGGAGGCTTCACAGTAAAAGTAAAAGGTGCTACATCATGTTTTTGAGGAATAGAAAAGTTCTGTTCGGCCGGTTCTATATTCCAGCTTTTGGGAACAATTAATTTAAGTATGCCGGAAACATTATTTGAATTTGCAGTTAAAGTTACATTAATTTTTCTAGTGCTGTCAGTAGGGAAGATATAATTTTTAATTTCAATATTTATTGCAACCGGGGGGACAATTATAAAAGGCCGAATTTTTTCACCTGCTACGGGATCATTCCATTCATAATAAACAGGGATAGAGAAATCCAGGTCCTGGTTACCGGCTGAAACAACAAAAGTAGTCATTAGGGGAGGGTTGTTCTCAGCTTTGCCAATAAGAGTTTGGTCATTAACAACATAATCACCCAAGCTGTGTTTATGTACGAGCCAATATGGTTGAGAATATTCTGCGTTACGGGGAATCTTGACTTCTGAATTTATCTTTATAATATTTTCTTTCTCTAATTTCTTATCTGCAAAATTTTGATTAACCTGATCTGTAGTAACAACCTTTTTAAGCTCGAAGGGGTAAATAGATCTATTGATAATTTCGGAGGTAATAGAGACAGTTTGTCCGGGAATTGCAGAATAATCAGATGCGATGGACTGGATATAAATGCCGGCGCAGGAGCGGATAACATCGGCAAGTTCTTTTTTCTTGAGCGGAACCCAATAATCATCTTTAATGCGGCTCAATTCATTAAAAGCTTTAAGTAGAAGCGGGATTATTTCATCAGGGTGTTCGGGGTTAAATTTTTCATCAGCTTCCTTAAGAATTTGTCCGACAGTGGCACCTCCTTTTACCCTATTCCATGTTAAATCAACGCCGTCAAATAGCCCATAATTAGCGGGTGAGCCGTCGGTTAAAGAGAAATAATTTATTTGCTCGCCGAATTGCGGGCTGGATCCGAAGCCTTGAGTCTTATGCATGCTTCTGCTAATAGCCGCTATTTCAGGATATGATTTGCCCAGGAGAGGATTATAAACGCCAACATCAACTTTTATGAATTTACTTAAATCGGAGTGTTCTCTTTCGAGCAGCGGCACCCATGCATTCCAGAAAATTCTTTTAGGCTGCCACGGCTTGACATATTTAAGTTGTTCAGGAAATGCATTAGGATTGCCGGCTAGCTTAAATGCTTCGGCGGCTAATATTTCCGAAGCAGTATGGTTACCATGACCGTCTTCTTTAGTTCCATGGAAGCGAGTAATAATAACATCAGGCCTGAATTTTCTAATAACCCAGACAACATCGGAAAGTATTTTTTGTTTACCCCAAAAACGGAAAGTTTCATCAGCAGATTTAGAAAAGCCAAAGTCAATAGCGCGGCTGAAATATTGTTCGGCGCCGTCTATTCTTCGAGCAGCAAGGAGTTCCTGAGTTCTAATAACCCCGAGCAAGTCGCCTTGTTCGGAGCCAATAAGATTTTGGCCGCCGTCGCCGCGAGTAAGGGATAAATATCCAGTTCTAAGTAATTTACCTTTGGCGAAATAAGCAAGAAGCCCATTATTTTCATCATCGGGATGAGCAGCTACATATAAAACGCTGCCAAGGACATTCAGTTTATCAAGGGCAAGCTTCAAATCGGAAGAGTTCATAACATCGCCGGTTTGAGCAAAAGTATTTCGGAAGCTAATCAATAAAAAACAAATTAGTACCAAAACATAGAATGTATGCATTAATCTTTTCACTGATGAAACTCTTATATATTTGAAAAATTTGATATTAACACCTCAAAATATAAAACTTTAAATTTAAATAACCGGTAAAGGAGGGCATGAAATACTTGGGGGTCACATAGGGAGGAGGTAATAATGGTATAAAGGTATAGGGGTATAATAGTATAAGGGTATAATTGTAAATAGGGATAATGGTAGATAGGTGATAGCAAATTTGGAGTGGATTTTGGAATTGGCGGATACTTATTTCACAATTTGAAATTAGTTATATTTAACAGCATAAAAATATACTTTTAATGTCTTATTGAATTATGCTGTGAAATGAGATAGAAGAAAATATAATGAGCATGGCGAGACAAAAGGAGGCTGTGCAAAACAATAAAAGGAATAGAATTGGTAGAAATTAATGATATTAAAATAGGCGACGGCAATCCGTTTGTTCTTATAGCAGGGCCGTGTGTGGTTGAGAGTGAATCATTAATTATGGAAACCGCGGTATCAATTAAGGAAATTGCAGCCGGATTAGGGATCCCTTATATTTTTAAGTCGAGTTACAAGAAAGCTAACAGGACAAACATTAATTCATTTACCGGAATCGGGGATGAAGAAGCAATAGAGATAATAAAAAAGGTAAGGAAGAAGCTGGCGCTCCCAGTGCTTACGGATGTTCATTCAGAAGCAGATATAGAAAAAGTAAGTGAGGCTGCAGATGTGCTTCAAATTCCGGCGTTCTTATCCCGGCAGACGGATCTATTATTGGCGGCGGGGAGGAGCGGGAAGGTAATAAACGTAAAGAAGGGGCAGTTCCTTGCACCTGATGATATGAAATATGCTGCAGAGAAAATTGCATCGACAGGGAACAGTAAAATAATGCTGACGGAACGCGGGACAACATTTGGCTATCATAACCTCGTAGTCGATATGCGTTCATTCATAATCATGAAAGAATTCGGATATCCTGTTGTAATGGATGCTACTCATTCTGTGCAGCTGCCGAGTAAAGGGAAAGAGAGCGGAGGAGAGCCAAAATTCATCAAGCCGCTAGCAAGGGCAGCCGCGGCTGTAGGAATAGATGCATTATTTCTTGAAGTCCATCCTAACCCGAAAGAAGCGATGAGCGATGCAGCAAGTCAATTGCCATTAAATGATCTAAAAGAACTTTTAATGGAAATCAAAGCAATCGATAAAATTGTAAAACATTATTAAATAATGAGAGGATAAATTTGACTGATAATGAAATTATACAAAAGGGGCTGGAAGTAATCAGAATAGAAGCCGAGGCTGTTGCTAATCTTGCGAATAGTATAGACGGCGAGTTTATAAAAACAGTTAACGTAATTTTTAACAGCACGGGAAGAGCCGTACTAACCGGGATGGGTAAATCCGGTTTAATAGCGAGGAAAATTGTAGCTACATTAAATTCAACCGGGACGCCAGCTATATATCTACATCCAACAGATGCTTTGCACGGTGATCTCGGGATGGTAAGAAAAGAAGATGTAGTAATATTAATTTCAAAAAGCGGCGATACCGAAGAAATTATTAATCTTTTACCTATGCTTAAAAGGCTGAAGGTAGCGTTAATTGCCATATCGAGTATCAAAGATTCCAAACTAGTAAATGAATGTGATATATTTTTAAATATCAGAGTAAAAGAAGAAGCATGCCCTCACGATCTTACACCAACGGCCTCAACGACAGCTACGCTAGCTTTGGGAGATGCATTATCTGTTGCTCTGTTACAGAAGCGCGGGTTTACGGCGGAAGATTTTGCATTCCTTCATCCGGGGGGAAGTTTAGGTAAAAGGCTTTCACTCGAGATTAAAGAAATCATGATTAAAGGAGATAAAATACCCAGAGTAAATGAGAGTACATCGATTAAGGATGTAATACTCGAGATAACCTCAAAGAGATTGGGGACAACAACAGTATTAAACGATGAGGGTATTTTGACCGGTGTAATAACGGATGGAGATTTGAGGAGGCTGCTTGAAAAGACACTTGAAATTAAAAACCTGACAGCTAAGGATATAATGACCCATAATCCTAAAATTATAAAGGAAAATTATTTGGCGTCCTTTGCACTGCAGCAGATGGAGAACTTTAAAATAACCGCTATGATAATAATAGACGATTTGAAGCGCCCGATCGGTATTGTTCATCTTCATGATTTAATTAATCTTGGCCTCCGGCAGAGATGAAACTAAATATTTTAATTTTGATTCTGATATTCATCGCCGGGTGCGGAGAAGAAAAAGTGCAGCCTACAGTAAGCACTTCACTACAAGTATCAAAAATACCGGCTCAGGAAAGCTGGGGAGACACAGTATTTTTCAGTGATTCGGGTAATACAAAAGCTATCCTTTATTCAAAACATTTAAGAATGTATGATTCACCGCAGGAGACTTTATTAGACACAATTACAGTAAAATTTTTTAACCCTGAGGGGCAGCAGACAACGACGTTAACCGCTAATAGGGGGAAGGTGAACGATATAACGAAAGATCTATATGCAATTGACAGTGTAGTTGCGGTGAACGACAGCGGGGTAACTTTGAAGACTCAGGAATTAGTTTGGCAGAATAAGGACAGAAAGATTACATCGGATAAATTCGTTACAATTACATCACCTAAAGAAAGAGTGCAGGGATACGGGTTTGAGTCAGACCAGAATTTGAAGAATTATACTATTTATAATATTACATATGTAACGAGGATGGATACAACGAGTAATTCTAAATTTCTGAAAAAGAGTGAGAAAATTAAAAATTCAAAGGATTAGTAATTCCTTCTAATGAAGAGGGTGTGTGGAAATAAATATGCTATTTGATGAACTCGCCCTAAATTCCTC
>Ga0075269_10000152_pt1 | contig 11587 bp, 11 predicted proteins | sample SF_Rice_5C_0N_10_FD_69773 | JGI IMG/M metagenome (GOLD analysis project Ga0075269, IMG submission 69773) | Rice paddy soil microbial communities from Twitchell Island, California, USA - SF_Rice_5C_0N_105 | ecosystem: Environmental > Terrestrial > Soil > Paddy field/soil | place: USA: Twitchell... | reverse complement strand
TGATTTATCTGTCAAATACCATTGCAATTCAAAGATTAAAAGGAAACATAATTTTGTTTTTGTGATCGATTTTTATAATCCTTTTTACATGGTGCACCTACGGAGCACTGATTTCGTTTATATTATGTTTTTTCTACAAACATTCAACTTCCCGAGAAAACTCGGGACAGGCACTAACGGAGTTATTAATTCAAAATGTATTCGTTCCAGAGGAACGAAATGTTTGTAGAAAAATTAATCGATACAGCATTTGCGCTCCGGTAGGAGCGCTATGTTATTATCTCTAATAACTTAGGAACGAATATTACTATAAATTCCATATATTAAGTTGACGCCTATGCGAGTTTTCTCGGGAGGTTCTATAATTTTGTTATTAAGAGGATCGGTAATATTCAATATTTGGCAAAAACGAATCCAAAAAGTTACTATTGTATATTTGCATCAATAAAATTCTATCTAATTTGAAATATCGAAATAATCTTATTTATTTAGCAGCATCCATATAACTAAAATCGCTCCATATAATGATCATTTATAGGAAAATAAAATTGTTTGGGAGAAAGGGTTTAATAATATTCATTCTATAATCTTGACTTTCTAACCGTTATCCTTTAATTTTCATGTCTTTATTAGACAAAATATTTGATTTTGGAGAAATTTTAATGAAAAAAGTCCAAATGACTAAATTTATAACCACGGAAGATGCTGACAGACGCTGGTATATTGTAGATGCAAAAGATCAGGTCTTAGGCAGGCTGGCAACAAAAGTTGCAAGAATTATACGTGGTAAGGACAAACCAATTTTTACACCTAATGCCGATACTGGTGATTTTGTTATTGTGATAAACGCCGAAAAGGTTAAGGTAACAGGTAAAAGAGAACAGTTGAAGAATTACGCGCACTATTCAGGATACCCGGGTGGTTTAAAGATTAGGAGTTTTCAAGAACTAAAGTCTAAGAAGCCGGAATATATAATTGAAAGCGCAGTTCATGGCATGCTTCCGAAAACTAGATTGGGGAGCAAACTGATTAAGAAGCTAAAAGTTTATGCAGGTGAAGACCATCCGCATAAAGCTCAGAAACCCGAAGTAATTAGTATAACGGAGAAATAATGGCTGATCAAATATATGTAGGAAGAAGAAAGACTTCCGTAGCAAGAGTAATTTTAAGAAACGGCAACGGTAAGATTACTGTTAACGGCAAAGAATTTGAGAAAGCATTTCCGGAGCTCTTAAGCAGAGAAGACATATTGAATCCGTTTAAGGCGACAGAGACTTCAGGGCAGTATGATGTATTAGTAAATGTGAACGGCGGAGGAACAACCGGCCAGGCACAAGCTATTCGTTTAGGAATTGCAAGGGCTCTTATAAGTATTAATCCGGATTTTAGGCCTGCATTAAAGGTTGAAGGGTATCTGACGCGTGATCCCCGTATGGTTGAAAGAAAGAAGTACGGCCAGCCGAAAGCAAGGAAAAGATTTCAATTTTCTAAGAGATAAAATAGCCAGTTCAAGCTTTCCGCCGGAGGCGGATATTCACCAAAGGAGGATGAGCTTTAGTCTCAAGCCTCTTTCTAAAAGCGTAAGTTCTGGAAATTATATCGTGAGTTATTTAAGCTTGGGCTTAAATATTTAATTAATATAACCATAAACAATTCATACTTTCGGATTTACCTCCTGTGTCCCAATTAGATCGGGATGAAAGGTAAAAATGAAGAAGGTAGAAGTTCCCGATATGAATCGGGATTTAAACAGGAGCAAAAAATGAACAAGATAGATATAACACAACTCGTTGAATCCGGAGCGCACTTCGGCCACTTAACCCGCCGCTGGAATCCCAAAATGAAGCCATATATTTTTATGGAAAAGAATGGGATACATATAATAGATTTAAAGAAGACTCAAAACATGGTTATCGAAGCTGCCGAAAATTTATCAAAGATGGTAGCTGACGGCAAGAAAGTTTTGTTTGTCGGTACAAAGAAACAGGCAAAGAATATAATCGAAGCTGAAGCAAGAAGATGCGATACAAACTGGGTTAGTGAAAGATGGCTCGGCGGCATGCTTACTAACTTTTCTACAATTAGAAAAAGCATAAAAAGATTAACTAATATCGAAAAGCAGGAGACTGACGGAACTTTTGATAAGATAACAAAGAAGGAAAGGCTTTTCTTATCAAGAGAAAAAGATAAACTGAAGAAAGTTCTGGAAGGTGTTGAAACAATGTCCCGCCTACCCGGTGCAATGTTCGTAGTAGATGTTAAGAAAGAATCAATTGCTGTAAAAGAAGCAAAAAGATTGAATATTCCAGTATTTGCAATTGTTGATACAAATTGCGACCCTGCGCCGATCGATTACGTTATCCCTGCAAATGATGATGCGGTAAAGACTATTGAATTGATTGTTAAAAGCATGGCGGATGCAATTATTGAAGGTGAAGCGAAAGGTAAGGAAATGAAAGCTCAGGAAGCTGCCGATAATGAAAGACAGCGGAAAGAAAGAGAATCCGAGCTAAAAGAAAATGCAGAAAATGCAACGAGAAAATCTGAAGATAAAAAAGAGAAGAAGGTCAAAGGAGAAAATACTCCTGTTGAATAAATTCAAAGAGGAATATGAATTATGGCTATAACAGCTGCTCAAGTAAATGAATTAAGACAGAAGACCGGTGCCGGTATGATGGATTGCAAAAATGCACTTACCGAAGCTAACGGAGATTTTGATAAAGCTATAGAAATATTGCGGAAAAAAGGCGCTGCAGTTGCTTCTAAAAGAGCTGAGAAAACTGCTAACGAAGGCTTAGTACTTACTAAAATTTCGGATGATAAGCAGTACGGAATTATTGTTGAAGTAAACTGTGAGACTGACTTTGTCGCTAGAAGCGATGATTTTATAAAATTTGCAAATGAAGTTTTGGAAACTGTTTATTCAACCAAGCCTGCAGATGTAAAGGATTTATTAGAGAAGAATAATTCTCTGCAGGGTAAACTAACCGATGTTATCGGGAAAATCGGAGAGAAAATACAAATCTCCAGGTTTGCTATTGAGAATGCGGCAAATGGAATGCTGGTTGACTATATACACTTAGGTTCTAAACTTGGTGTCCTGATAAAATTCGATAACATAAACAGCGGTAAAAATGAATTTGCGGAAATCGGTAAAGACATTGCCATGCAGGTAGCTGCAATGAAGCCAATCTGTGTTTATCGCGAGGAAGTTCCAAAAGATATTATCGAAAAAGAAATGGATATCTATAAAGAGCTTGCACGGAAAGAAGGAAAGCCCGAGCAAATTTTAGAGAAAATTGCTCAAGGAAGGCTTAATAAATTCTATCAGGAAAATTGCCTGGTAGAGCAAGTTTTTATAAAGGATAACACAAAAACAGTCGGAGATCTAATTAAGGAGTTTAACTCCAAACAGGGAATGCAAGTCAAAATTGAACATTTCCGGCGGTTTCATCTAGGAGATGAAAAAAAGTAAATTTTCTAAAAAGGTCTTAATAGTTTTAAGACCTTTTTTTATATTATTTGGTGAATTCTAAAAGTTTTTGTAAGACAGGGTGAAAAGCGTTAATTATTTGAAATAACATAATTAGAAAATATGAGTAAGCTGAAATATAAAAGAGTAATGCTAAAACTTAGCGGCGAATCCTTGATGGGAAAAAAGGGATTCGGGATTGACCATAATGTATTGGATTTTTTTGCTACTGAGATTCAGAAAGTGCATGAAATTGGAGTTCAGCTTGGTATTGTAATCGGCGGAGGGAATATATACCGCGGTTTGAGCGCCAGCGACCAGGGAATAGACAGGGTGACAGGTGATCAAATGGGAATGCTGGCAACAATGATCAATTCACTTGCGCTTCAAAATGCGATAGAGCATAAAGGAATTTATTCAAGGCTGATGAGCGCAATTCATATGGAGGAAATTGCCGAACCATATATCAGACGGCGCGCAATTCGCCATCTTGAAAAAGGCAGAGTGGTTATTTTAGGTGCGGGAACCGGCCATCCTTACTTCAGTACTGATACCGCAGCTTCATTAAGAGCCGTAGAAATAGAAGCCGATGTGATAGTAAAAGGTACACGAGTTGACGGGGTATTTGATTCAGACCCTGAGAAAAACCCGGATGCTTTTAAATTTGAGAATATTACTTACCTGGATGTAATTAAAAAAAATCTCAGGGTAATGGATTTAACAGCAGTAAGTTTATGCCGCGAAAATAACTTACCAATGGTTGTGTTTAATATGGACGTTCCGGATAATTTATTGAAACTTGTTACCGGCGTAAACGTCGGAACAGTTGTTACCGATAACTTTTAGAATTCTTTGATTAAAAGATACTTGTTAATAAATTAATAATAATAAGTGAGGAATTTATGGAAGACACTTTAAAAGATGCAAGATCGCGTATGGATAAATCTCTTGAAGCGCTTCGTGGAGAGCTAGCCAAAATTAGAACAGGCAAGGCAACAACTGCGCTGCTTGATGGAATAAAGATTGACTATTACGGAAGTCCAATGCCGATTAACCAGGTAGCTAATATAACAGTACTAGACGCACACACACTATCCGTTACGCCCTGGGATAAGACTGTATTATCAGCGATCGATAAAGCAATACTTGAAGCAAATGTTGGATTCAACCCGGCAAGTGACGGAACGAATTTGAAAATACCAGTACCTCCTTTAAATGAAGAGAGAAGAAGAGAGCTAGTTAAACTAGTTAAAAAATTCGGTGAGGATAATAAAGTAGCCATCCGTAATATTAGGAGAGATGCAAATGAGCATCTGAAAAGGGAGGAGAAAAACAAAAGGATATCTGAAGATCAACTGAAAGAAGCAGAAGATAAAATTCAAAAATTAACTGATGAGCATATCCATAAGATTGATGAACTATTGAAGCATAAAGAAAAAGAAATAATGGAAGTATAACGTTATAGAAAATCTTTAAAGAGTAGCACAGATTAATAATCTGTGCAACATTTTGGCCAACCTTATAAAATTAAAAGTCAAATATTCTATTAAAGCCAACATTCATACAAAACAATAATTATTATGTTATTGCTCGCCACGAGAGTGAGCAGCACCTTTACTCATTTCAGAAGCTGTAGCTTTTTAGTTGCCGTAAAGTTTCCTGCTTTTAATTGATAAATATATATTCCGCTTGCTAATTTACCTGCATCAAAGTTCACTGAATAACTTCCTTGAGTTTTATATCCTTCAACCAACGTCTTTACCAAATTTCATATCTCCGAAAGTGTAATAATAATTTATGTCACCATTATTAAAAGTAATTCCGCGCCAATATGTTAATGCTTTAGCACTTTGCTTTAACTCTACAGTTGTAGTCTCAAAATAATAAGGCAATGTAAACGGATTTTAAGATACTACTCCCATCCACATTGAGTAATGGTCTCCGGCTTCTTTTTGCTGGAAAGCTACTACAAGAACTATAGTTCCACCCGCAGTAGTATAACAATCAATTGAAGGGCACTTACTGCCGAGATTGCTGCCATAGTAATCCAATGGCTTTCCGCCATATATTATAGCCATCAGCATTGGGCGTAAATGTACCGTTCCAGCAGTCAATGCCGTCATTTCCAGCAGCTGAAATATAACTTCTATTGTAGTTTGGATTATACCTGAAGTTATAAATAGTATTATACAGATTATCACCGGAAAATTGTGGAGATAGATCAGGCCATCCAATATCATCAACAATAACCTGACAACCTGCACTGCTAAGTAGATTTATTCTATTTGCCATATCATTTGGACCATCATTTGTACCAATGCCGGCAAAGTAAAGTTCTGCACCCGGCGCCAGGTCATGTACTATTTCAAGCATTGCTGTACCCTCATTGTTATTTGTATTACCAGCATTCAATATATGATTAGGATCATTCATGGAAGGTAAATCCTGTGAGCTTATAGAATTATTTATATTTTTTACCCCTCCCGATATTACGCCTACTTTAATTCCAGTACCATCTCGATTAAAGTATTGTCTTGCTTTATCTACACAAAGCTGACTATCGCCTTCAGTTAACTTTGCCCCGATCCGATAGACTGGAGAACCTAATGCGCCTATATTTCCTATCGATCCGTTTTTAGCTATTTCTAGGATTTGATCGAATGGTATCCAGCAATACATTTCCACTGGCATTGAAACAGTTGGCTTCACCGTTAAACGTACATTCCCGCCCACAGCAGCTATCTGTGCTATGACTAAGCTCGAATCGTTATCTTTTCCGTTTAGCAATGTAATTACAACTTCAACTTGAAGATTTTCATTTACATTTGTAGACGGCGTTGTGTATTTTTTACTTGCGCTTTTCCCTTCTAATATCCCATTTTTTTTATTAATCCTCTTAAATGGCTTTCTACTTTTCTTTCATTTGGCGCCAGATTGATTTTTTGAAATTCTATTTTGGCAATTTGACTTTTTATCTTTGTTTCTGTTTGTGCTGAAAACCTTCCTTGAGCATAAATAATTTGAAGATTTAAAAAGACACTGGATAAAATGAATATCCATACATTGAAAATTTTTCTATTAAGATACATATTAACTCCTATAAATTATTTTAGAAAATATTTTGTTAAGGTTATCTTGTTCCTATCGTTATTACAGCACGGGCGCCAAGAAAGCCTACTGCTATTAAAATATTGCCATTTGATTTTACAGAACCGTAAACTATTTGCGGCATTCCTATCTCGTTATAATAGCTCTTAAAATTTACTCCGTTAAAATGAACAATGTCACCGCCGGATGATGTAAAGAATACATCGTTAACATCATTACCATAAATAGAAGTAACAGCATACTGGGATATGCCCGTTAGTGATTGCCACAATGAATCAGTCAGTCTATGTTTGTAATAAAGCCCGCCGCTGCCTATGTAATATGCACGGTTTTGTATAAACCATATTGTCGTTATGTTTCCCAAAATTCCTTTGGTTGATACAGGGGAAGCATTCTGGTTATTAATCTTCATAATTACACTGCCTTTGGCTGTTCCCACATCAGATCCAACTGCTAAAATTTCTTGCTGGTTTGTTTGGTAATTTATACTTCCCCACAAGCTATAAAAATTTAAACTCGTTCCACTTTCTATCTTTTGCCAGGTGCCGTTGGAGTTATGAATTATCGTGCCGTTATTTCCGACGAAGTACATATTTGAGGTAGTAGCTCCCCATATTTTGTTCGAGAATCCGGCATAATCACCTTGAAATTGTATCCATTGCTTACCATCCCAATGCTGTACTGTTCCTGCTGCCAACCAAATATCTTTATCAGAAAAGACAAAAATCGATTTCGCACTAGTTATTCCTAACGTATCACCTATTGAACCAGGGTAAAGTATTGGAAATGAAAAATAGATTTTTTGTAATGACCAGTTCTTTCCATTCCATGTTGCAAAATTATATGGAAGCGGATCCGGTTTCCCGGTTGAATCTTCCAAATAAATTGCCCCGACAGCATAAGCAAGAGTATCGTTTACAATAGCACAATCGTAAAATTCGCAGCTTCCGGCATTACCGCCAAAAGTAAATGTTTGCCAAGTAAAATTGCTGCTAGTTGTATCCATTGTTTTTGCAGTTACGGTTTCACTTTTATTACTGCCATAAACTGCCTGGTAAGTATAAGTTTGGTTTGGAGAAAGGGTACTGTCGTAGAGAGTAGTATCTTTGCTAGTCAAAGTAAAGCTAAAGAAATTATTTCCGTTTTTATTTACAACAATGTTTACAGGTAAGGCAAGGCTGCCTGCACTTAGGCTTAGCCATGCTTCGGTGCAGGAGACATCAGATAGCGTTAAGCTAAAGCGTCCATTTGGCTCAGTAGGGCTGTTGCAGCTTAATGAAATTAAAAATAATAATAAAATGAGTGACAAAATAAATCTCATCAAAGACTCCCTTTGTAATAAGTAAACTAATATTGATTTATGTTTTAGAGCTTGAAGTTAATATAAGAAATTTAATTTCTTATGAGGATATAGAAGGGATATATAATCTAATAGAAGGAGAAAAGATAAAAAATTATCTGCATTAAATAATAAGTAAAATCCCAAATTCATATCAGCGCCCCCGGGTTATATTTAATTTTTAATCGTAATAAAGTTACAGAATAAAAAAGTATAGTTAAACTCTTTTCTATATAATTTCAAATTTCATTCCCTATAAATATACTTTAATTAAAAGTATTTTTGAACATAATAGGAAATAATTATTGGTAAAAGCTACCTTCCACAGGTAAAATTTACCTTTTTAAACAACAATTATTTGCAACCGATACATTAGTAAAACAGAATTTTTAAGAGCTCTCTATACTCAATATGAAAATAACCAGATTCCCAAGTATAGGATGCATAGATTTCTTTAGGAAATTATTCTAAAATGAACTAATATGGGAAAAATTATCCGGATTATAATTAGAATTGATAAAATAATGCGAGGGAATTTCTTTTTTAGAATCAATCCATTTATATTTTAGAAAAAATTTACTTAAATTTTGAAAGGATAAATGCAATCAAAGTTCTTTTAGTCATAATTTTCTAATTGATGGATAATAAGGATTCCAAAACAACAGTTCCGGAGGCTTCTAATTATTCCTCTTATTTGAATAAAAGTTTAATTAAGAACGTAGTGTTTTTCAGCGGAGGAATAATTTTATTTATTACCGGCTGCATTATATACGGCGTGATATTAAATTTAAGAGAGATTCCCTTAAATAAGGCAATTGCCGAAAAGGGATTTGTAAAATTGAAAAAGCCGTATATAATCATTGACCGTAATTCTTATGCATTAGAATTATTTGAGGACACTGTTTTAATAAAAGCTTATAGAGCAAATTTCGGAAGAAATGTAAACTTGAGAAAAACTAAAGCCGGAGATCTATCAACCCCGGTTGGAGATTATAAAATTTGTGAGATTGATACCGACAGCAGATATTATAAATTTTTTAAATTGAATTACCCTAATTTAAAAGATGCTTTGGAAGCATTAAGAAAAAATGTAATAAGTCAAATACAATTTGACAGCTTAAAATTTGAATTAGATAATGGAGAATGCCCTTCGGCAAATACTGAGCTAGGCGGCGGTATTGGAATACAAGGTATAGGCAGATTGGATTATTTATTTAGATTTCTGCCGTTCAACTATAACTGGACTGACGGTTCAGTAGCAATCAGCAACGAAGATATTGATGAGCTATATTCAGTAGTAAAGAAAGGAACCTTAGTTGTTATCAAATAAAATTTATATTGGTTTACTTTTGGCATTTTCGTTTTCATTCTTTTCTTGCTCAGGCAAGAAATCAAATGGCGATACTGAGCCGGCAGTTGATTATGAAAACCCGCAGGTGGTGCTGGAAAAGGCTAAAGATATTATCGGGCCGAATGTACGTTTTGCATACAAAGGCAAGTTTGATCAGGATACGGTTATTGAAATTGCTGCCGGAACTGAGACACAGACTCCTAAAGCATGGGGGATTAAATTTATTTTATTAAAGATTAACGGAGCTCAGCTCCAGACAACATTTCAAACGCCTCTTCTTAGCGGCTCATTTAAACAATGCCTTGTGCAGAAGATTAAATTCCCGTTTTTTAATCATGAATTGATTTATTACAATTCTCAGGATTATTTCCTAGGCAGCGGAGGTGGGGAAGTATATTCTTATATAGTAGACTTTGACAAGAAAGAAACTTTTTATGCACATTTAATTACAGAATCCGATAAGCCGGTTGAGCTTTACCTATCGAATAATATAGATATTCCGCAGGTCAAAGATTTCTTTGTAAGCGTATTTAAGAGGGACTACCCATCGCTTACAGTAGTATCTAAAGATGTAGTTCTTAAGTACTAACTTAAACAGATATTTCATTAAAAAGATCGGAAGAAAAAATAAATTATTTTCGTGAAGCAGAAAGCACTCATTCTATCAATAATAATTACATTAAATCTATTTGCGCAGGCAGGAGTAAAATATGAGCTTAATTCTATTAATTTTGCCGGCAACCGCTATTTCTCTTCTTCATCTTTAGAAGAATTAATTTATTCTCGTCCCACTCCTGGGTGGTTTTGGAAATTTCTACATTCTTTCTCAAGCCTTGGCAAGGAACCGGTATATTTCGATTCATCAAATATTCAGATTGATTTAACTGCATTAAAGGAATATTATAACTCTAACGGATTCTTTAATGCAAAATTCAGTTATAAGTATACTGTTGATACAACGGATAGAAAAGTTGACCTTTATTATTTAATCGATGAAAACATACCCTCAAATTTCGGTAAACTGAATATTCACAGCGTAGACAAAGTTCCGAAATATCTATTTGACAATATATATAAAGATATTGAACTGGATACAAACCAAAGATTTTCACAGGAAGTTGTTCAGAATAATACCAGCAAGTTTTTAAACTATATGGTAAACAACGGCTATATGCTGGTTAAATACGACAGTACTGTTGTTCTTAAGGATACCGTTTATAATAAAGCTGATGTAAATATTTATTTCACATTGGGCAACATGTATTCCATCGATACAGTATTAGTTACAAAAACAGGTGTCGGTGCAGATCTTGTTGAAGACAATCTATTGCGAGACATTTCCGGTTTAAAGCAGGGGCAATTATTCAGCCTGGATGGGCTAAAGCAAAGCCAATTAAGATTATATCAGACCAGTTTATTTAATTCCGTAACTCTAGCACCTAAAGAAAGCGACACAACCGACAGCAAAGTGCCTATAGAGATGAGCGCCAATATTGGGCTAATGAATGAAATGGACCCGGAAATTATTCTTAACAACCAGCAAAATGCTTTTAATGCCGGCCTAGGGGTCTCCTATGTTAGGAAGAATTTCTTCGGAGACGCAAGGAAACTGACAATCAGTACTTCTTTCGGTATACAAAATATATTGCAGATGGATTTAGGAAATTTGGTAAAAGGATTTTCGATTTATGATACAACTCTTAACGGATACGTTGATTCGAGAATTACAATAGACCAGCCTTACATTTTTGAAAGGCCAATCTTTGCCACCTGGGAAACTTATGCAACTATAAATAAACAGCCAGCTTATTACAACACACTATTAGGCACTAAATTTACTTTTGATTTTGAACTGCCTACGTATACTTTTATAAACCATTTAAGTACATCTTATACGGTAGAACAATCGAAGGAAGATTATAGGACTTTACCTGACAGTTTAGCAATAAAATTAGTTTCGGACATTGCTGCAGATGCTGCCTCTACTACTGCAGATAATATACTTTTTCCGTCCAAAGGCTATAACTTAACCTTTCATATTGAGGAAGGTAATTCATTCCCTCAAAAAAATTCAAGCAATGCAGGATTCTACAAGGTTCAATTAGGAGGCTCATATTACTTAACATTAGATAAGCACCAGAATTCAATAGCAGCAGTTAAACTAAAAGTTGGGAATATCCAGGTTTACTACGGAAGTTTTGCCGGTGTTCCGATCAATAGAACATTCTATTCGGGAGGAAGTACATCTATAAGAGGATGGGGGAGCAACCAGCTAGTACCGCCTGCTAGCCCCAGGCTTAGAAATATTCCCGGCATA
>Ga0075269_10000151_pt1 | contig 11655 bp, 4 predicted proteins | sample SF_Rice_5C_0N_10_FD_69773 | JGI IMG/M metagenome (GOLD analysis project Ga0075269, IMG submission 69773) | Rice paddy soil microbial communities from Twitchell Island, California, USA - SF_Rice_5C_0N_105 | ecosystem: Environmental > Terrestrial > Soil > Paddy field/soil | place: USA: Twitchell... | reverse complement strand
TCTACAGTCAATTTAACGTTATCACCAGGCATAACCATTTCAGTTCCCTCAGGAAGAGTAGCAACACCGGTAACGTCGGTTGTCCGGAAATAGAATTGAGGTCTATATCCATTGAAGAAAGGTGTATGACGTCCGCCTTCTTCTTTTGACAACACATAAATAGAGCCTTCAAACTTCTTATGAGGAGTAATTGATCCTGTTTTCGCGAGAACCATTCCTCTTTCAATTTCCTTCTTATCGACACCACGTAATAACAAACCTGCATTGTCTCCGGCCATAGCAGAATCAAGCTCCTTACGAAACATTTCTATACCAGTAACAACAGTCTTCTTGTGAACGCCAAGGCCGATAAGTTCTACTTCCTCTGCTAATTTCACTTGACCTCTTTCAACCCTACCGGTAGCAACTGTTCCTCGGCCGGTTATTGAGAAAACGTCTTCAACAGGCATTAAAAAAGGTTTGTCTGTATCTCTTTGCGGAATCGGGATATAGCTGTCAACTGCATCCATAAGTTCCCAAATACAATTATACCTAGGATCATCTGTTGGAGCATTGCTAGCACCGGCTTCCAATGCTTTTAATGCGGAACCTTTTATAATCGGAATTTCATCACCAGGAAATTCATAATAGTTTAGCAAATCTCTTAACTCAACTTCAACAAGTTCGATCAGTTCGGGATCATCTACCATATCGACTTTATTTAAGAAAACAACAATTTTAGGCACACCGACCTGGCGGGCAAGAAGAACATGCTCTCTAGTCTGAGGCATCGGTCCATCAGTAGCAGCAACAACTAAAATTGCTCCATCCATTTGAGCAGCTCCGGTAATCATATTCTTAACATAATCTGCGTGACCCGGGCAATCCACGTGTGCATAGTGCCTTTTTACAGTTGAATATTCAACGTGTGCAGTTGCTATAGTAATACCTCTTTCTCTTTCTTCCGGAGCATTATCAATACTATCAAATGTTCTGACTTCTGATAATCCCTTCCTAGCGAGAGCCATAGTGATGGCAGCTGTTAAAGTGGTTTTACCATGATCAACATGACCAATGGTTCCTACGTTAACGTGAGGCTTACTCCTATCAAATTTTTCTTTTGCCATCTATATCTCCTTTGCGATATATTTTTTAATAATAATCTTTTAATTAACTAGCTATTACCGACTTCTTACCTAATGATTTTTCAGCAATCTCCTCAGCAATACTTTTTGGAACTTCGTTGTAGTAACCGAACTGCATCGTATATATGGCCCGTCCCTGAGTCATTGAACGAAGGATTGTAGCATATCCAAACATTTCGGCTAAAGGTACTATCGCCTTAATTACTTGAGCATCTTTTCTTGCAGAAAATCCTTCAATTTTACCTCTTCTCGAATTCAAATCCCCCATAACATCACCAAGATATTCCTCAGGAGTTACAACTTCCACATCCATAATTGGTTCAAGAAGAATCGGCTTACCTTTCCTGGCAGCCTCCTTGAAGGCTAACGAACCGGCGACCTTAAACGAAATCTCATCAGAATCGACATCGTGATAAGATCCATCGTAAATTTTTGCCTTTATATCAACTACAGGAAATCCTGCAACAACACCATTTCGTAGTGCTTCTTGAATACCCGCCGAAACAGCTGGAATATATTCTTTTGGCACAACTCCACCAACAATAGCATTAGTAAACTCATATCCTTTTCCTGGTTCATTCGGACCAAATTCAACCCAAACATGACCGTACTTACCGCGGCCACCGCTTTGCTTTATAAATTTACCTTCTGCATTTATTGTTTGAGTAATTGTTTCTCTATAAGCAACCTGCGGCTTACCGACATTTGCTTCAACTTTAAATTCACGCTTCATTCTGTCAACCAGAATTTCAAGGTGCAACTCGCCCATTCCGCTTATTAAGGTCTGACCGGTTTCTTCATCGACTTTAACTTTAAAAGTCGGATCTTCATCAGATAATTTTGAAAGCGCATCCGATAATTTATCCTGGTCAGCTTTTGTCTTGGGTTCAATTGCAATTTGAATTACCGGCTCAGGGAAAACAATCTTTTCAAGTACAACTGCATCATGTTCTTCGCAAAGAGTATCTCCGGTTTTAGTATATTTTAGACCAACTGCTGCAGCAATATCACCAGCTTTGACTTCTTCAATTTCTTCACGGTGATTTGCATGCATTTGCAACAAACGACTAATTCTTTCCTTCTTACCACTAACTGCATTGTATATATACGAACCAGCCTTTAAAGTTCCAGCGTATACCCTAAAGAAAGTAAGTTTGCCTACATAAGGGTCATTCATTATTTTAAAAGCAAGCGCTGTAAATTTTTCATTATCGTCAATTTTTCTCTTCACCATATCGTTAATTCCTATATGGTGAGCTTCAATTTCTTTGGTATCATTCGGAGCAGGAAGAAAATCAACAACTGAATCTAAAAGTCTCTGGACTCCTTTATTTTTGAATGCTGAGCCACAAAGCACCGGAATAATTTTTAACTCAATAGTTGCTCTTCTTAAAGCTACTTTAATTTCCTTCTCACTAATTTCTTTCCCTTCAAGATATTTCTCCAATAAAGTATCGTCTATATCGGAAACTGCTTCAAGCATTTGGGTTCTATATTTATTCGATATTTCAATTAAATCTTTAGGAATATCAAGCTCATCAAATGTTGCACCCATAGTCTCTTCGTGATATATACGTGCCTTAAATGTTAATAGGTCTATTTCCCCGGCAAACATATCTCCTTCGCCAACAGGTAAGGTAATCGGGATTGCATTTGCACCAAGCCTATCTTTCATCATTTGAAGAGCATTATAAAAATCTGCCCCGGTCCTATCCATTTTATTAACAAAAGCAATTCTAGGTACGCGGTACTTATCAGCCTGTCTCCATACAGTTTCTGATTGAGGTTCAACACCGCCTACCGCACAAAAAAGAGCTACCGCTCCATCAAGTACTCTTAAAGACCTCTCTACTTCAACTGTAAAGTCTACGTGTCCAGGAGTATCTATAATATTGATCTGGTGGTTGTCCCAGAAACAGGTTGTTGCTGCACTGGTGATTGTAATTCCACGTTCCTTTTCCTGTTCCATCCAATCCATAGTTGCCGCACCGTCATGCACTTCACCTATTCGGTGAAGCTTACCGGTATAATATAATATACGTTCAGTCGTAGTAGTCTTACCCGCATCTATATGAGCCATAATACCAATATTTCGAACCTTATCTATCTGAAGTCTTGCTGCCATAACCTAATTATTTTTTCCTATTCTTCTATATCAATCTTTTATTACAATCATTACCATTTAAAATGTGCGAAAGCTTTATTCGCTTCAGCCATCTTGTGCGTATCTTCTTTTTTCTTTACTGCCGATCCTTCATTATTTGATGCAGCTAAAAGTTCGGATGCAAGTTTTAGAGACATTGATTTTTCGTTTCTTGCTCTTGCATAAGTTTTAATCCATCTCATCGCTAGCGCAGTTCTTCTTTCCGGTCTGACTTCTGTAGGCACTTGATAAGTAGCACCACCAACTCTTCTGCTTCTTACTTCAATCACAGGCTGAACGTTGTTTAAAGCTTTCTTAAATATTTCAAGTCCTGGTTTCTTAGCTCTTTCTTCGATTACTTCAAATGCTTCATAAACTACGTGGCGGGCTTTGGATTTTTTCCCGTCGTACATAATAGAATTAATAAACCTTGCTACCAAAACATCATTAAATTTTGGATCAGGTTTCAGAATATTCTTTTCAGCTCTTTTTTTTCTCATAAAACTTATTTAGCCTTTGGTTTTTTAGCACCGTACTTTGATCTGCCTTTTTTCCTATCTTCTACTCCACTAGTATCCAGCGTACCTCTTATAATATGATAACGAACGCCGGGCAGATCTTTTACTCTCCCGCCTCTAATCAGAACAATTGAATGTTCTTGTAAATTATGCCCTTCACCGGGAATGTATGCAGTTACTTCAATACTGTTTGTCAGTCTTACCCTTGCAACTTTCCTTAAAGCCGAATTAGGTTTTTTGGGAGTCGAAGTATAAACCCTCGTGCAAACTCCACGTTTTTGTGGACATGCATCCAGCGCTGGGGCCTTCTTCTTTGCTAATATTCGAACCCGACCTTTTCGTACTAACTGATTTATCGTGGGCACTAAATTCTCCTAAAACATTAAATCAAAAAAAATTCAGACTTCTAATATAGATTTTATCACAAATTTTGTCAAGAAATCTATAAAATATTTTTATTTATTATATTTATAAGGCAAGAAAATCCGACCTGATTTCTATTCAAGTCGGATTTTCTCAATTTTTAACTAAACTTGAACTTCTGCTTGCTCTTTCGGCTTTTCAGCAGCAGCTTCCTCTGCAGTCAGAATAATACTCTTGTATTTCTTTAAACCAGTACCGGCAGGGATCAAGTGACCCATGACTACATTTTCTTTTAGTCCTAACAAGTTGTCAACCTTAGCTTCAGTTGCTGCATTAGCTAGTACCTTTGTTGTTTCTTGGAAGGATGCCGCTGATATAAAGCTTTCGGTTGATAAAGCAGCCTGAGTAATTCCAAGTAGAATATGTTCAAAGGTAGCAGGCTCGGCATCATGTGCAATTATTTGCTTTTTGCTTTTCTTTTTCAAATCTGCATTTATCTCTCTAAACTTACTCTTGGAAATCAATTGCCCATCTTTGAATCTAGAATCACCCTTATCTTCTATTTTTACTAAGGCTATAATCCTATTGTTCTCTTCGATAAATTCATTCCTATCAACAACATCTTCCTCAAGGAATTTTGTATCACCCGGTGATACGATTCTTATCTTTTGAAGCATCTGACGAACTATAACTTCAATATGCTTATCATTTATTTTAACACCTTGCAATCGGTAAACATCTTGGATCTCATTTACAAGATATTCTTGGACAGAACTAGTTCCTTTGATCTTCAAAATATCATGAGGATTTATTGGCCCATCCGTTATCTTTTCGCCTGCTGGTATTTCATCTGCTTCTTGGACTAGAATATGTTTCCCAAGTGGGACATTATATTTTTTCTCATCCGATTTATCAGGAGCAATAACTAAAATTTCTCTCGAGCCTTTCTTTCTTGCACCGAATTTTACAGTGCCTTCGATTTCAGAAACTATAGCAGTTTCTTGGGGACTTCGAGCTTCAAATAATTCTGTTACTCTCGGAAGACCGCCGGTTATATCACGGCTCTTTGTCTGCTGTTTCGAAATCTTAGCAAGGATTGTACCTGCGGGTATTGTTTCTCCTTCTTCAACCGAAAGATATGATCTAGTTGGAATATTGAAAGATTTCTTAGCATCATCTCCGAACTCAATCATTATAGTAGGTGTTAAGTTTTTATCTTTCGATTCGATAACTACTTTTTGAACGTGACCGGTTTGCTCATCCGTTACTTGCTGTAAAGTTATACTATCAATCATATCAACAAATCTTACCTTACCTGCAACGTCAGTTAATATAACTGAGTTATAGGGGTCGTGATTGTATAATGGGGAACGTTTTTTAACCTGCTGTCCATCATTAACGACAAGCTCTGCACCATAAGGCACTTCGTACTTTTTAATTTGACGATTATTCTCATCATAAATGCCGATTACACCCCTTCTTCCAGTTACTACTTTAACTTTACCTAAAAAGTCGGACTTTTCTACATAAGAAATCCTTTCGAATCCCACATGTCCTTCAACAGAAGATTCGACCTGAGATTGAGATGCAATTCTAGAAGATGTACCTCCAAGGTGAAATGTTCTAAGAGTAAGCTGTGTCCCAGGTTCACCGATCGACTGTGCTGCCACTATTCCAACAGCTTCACCGATTTCAACTATTTTACCATTAGTTAAATTGCGGCCATAACATTTAGCACAAACACCACGTTTAGATTCACAAGTGAGGACTGTTCTGATATATACAGAATCTATGTTCGAATCCTCTATCTTTTCGGCAATTACTTCAGTGATCATTTCGCCAGCAGGAACAATTATATCGTCTGTTCTTGGGTCAACGACGTCTTCCTGAGCAACACGGCCGGTTATTCTTTCTGCAAGCGGTTCACGTTCCTGTTCTACATCTTTCAATGCTGTAATTTCGATTCCCAAGATTGTCCCGCAATCTTCTTCGCTTATAATAACATCCTGGGAAACATCGACCAGCCTTCTAGTTAGATATCCAGCATCGGCTGTTTTTAGAGCCGTATCTGCTAGACCTTTTCTTGCACCGTGAGTTGAGATAAAATATTCAAGAACTGACAATCCTTCTTTGAAGTTAGCGACTATCGGATTCTCAATAATTTCACCGGCTTGGCCTAATAAACTCTTCTGAGGTTTCATCATTAATCCGCGCATACCTGCAAGCTGACGAACTTGCTCTTGAGAGCCTCTTGCACCAGAGTCAACCATCATGTGAAGTGAATTGAAACCGTTATCAGTAACTCTAATTTTATCCATTAATGCACGAGCAACGTCATTTGTTGTATGTGTCCACACATCAATAATTTTATTATAACGTTCAGCATCAGTAATAACGCCTTGCTCATGTTCGTTTAATATTCCTTCAACCTTTTTATTAGCTTTTTGAATTAAAGATTCTTTTTCTTCAGGAATAATCATATCCGCATAGCTAACTGAAAGGCCGCCAGCAGTTGAATATCTAAAACCTGTATCTTTTAAGTCATCAAGAAATTTGGCTGTTACTTTATTGCCAAGTTTTATAAACATTTGGCCAATAAACCCGCCAAATGTTTTCTTGATAAGTAGCTGGTTAAAATAACCCATTTCTTTAGGAACTATCTGATTGAATATTACCCTTCCGGTGGTTGTTTCAATCATTTTCCCATCGATTCTAACTTTAATCTTTGAATGTAGGCCAATAACTTTGGAATTATATGCAATAATAACCTCTTCGGGTGACCCGAAGATCATTCCTTCGCCTTTGTCGCCATCTTTAACTTTTGTAAGATAATAGCAGCCTAAAACTATATCTTGAGTTGGTACTACTATAGGGCTTCCATTCTGTGGCGAAAGGATATTATGACTGCTTAACATCAAAAGCGATGCCTCTAGCTGTGCTTCATAAGATAGAGGTACATGCACAGCCATCTGATCACCGTCAAAATCTGCGTTAAATGCAGTACATACCATTGGGTGAAGCTGAATTGCACGACCATCTATAAGAATGGGCTGGAAAGCCTGAATTCCAAGTCTATGAAGCGTTGGAGCTCTATTCAATAATACTGGATGTCCGTCAATAACCTTTTCAAGAATTTCCCATATAATCGGGTCCTTCCTATCAACAACTTTTCTGGCACTCTTTACTGTTTTGTTGTGTCCTCTTTCAATTAATTTCCTAATTATGAAGGGCTTAAACAATTCAACTGCCATATCTTTCGGAAGACCGCACTGATGCAGCTTTAATTCAGGTCCGACAACAATAACCGATCGGCCAGAATAATCAACTCTTTTTCCAAGAAGGTTCTGACGAAAACGGCCTTGTTTTCCTTTAAGCATATCACTTAAAGATTTCAACGGTCTGTTATTATCACTTCTTACAGCACTGCCGCGTCGGGAGTTATCGAAAAGTGCATCTACTGATTCCTGGAGCATTCTCTTTTCATTTCGAAGAATTACTTCAGGAGCTTTAATATCAATTAATCTCTTTAATCGGTTATTCCGAATAATAACTCTTCTATAGAGATCGTTCAAATCGCTCGTTGCAAATCTCCCGCCTTCAAGAGGTACAAGAGGTCTTAATTCTGGCGGAATTACCGGAATATAATTTAATACCATCCATTCAGGTTTATTAACAGGCTTTCCTTCTTCTTCCTTAAATGATTCCAGAACTCTCAGTCTCTTTAGTAAATCTTGTTTCTTCTGCTGAGAGGTTTCAATCTGAAGCTGGTCCCTAAGTTCTTTAGAAAGTTTCTCTACATTTGTCTTTTTCAAAAGCTCTTTTACAGCATCACCGCCAATTCTAGCAACAAACTTTTTTGGATCCTCATCATCAAGTTTTTCATTCCCCTGTGGGAGCGAGTTTAATACTTCAAAGTATTGATCTTCCGAAACCAAGTCTAATCTATTCAAACCAGTCGGTCCGGGATTTATGACGACGTAAGACTCATAATAAATGATCTTCTCAAGCTCTTTCAAACTGAGGCCAATTATGTTGCCGATTTTCGAGGGCTGCGCTCTAAAAAACCAAATATGAACTATCGGAACTGCGAGGCCAATATGGCCCATTCTTTCCCGGCGCACACTCTTTTGAGTAACCTCTACACCGCATCTGTCACATATAATTCCTTTATATCTTATACGCTTGTATTTCCCGCAGAAACACTCCCAATCGCGAGTCGGGCCGAATATTTTCTCACAGAACAATCCATCTTTTTCTGGGCGAAAAGATCTATAATTTATTGTTTCTGGCTTTGTAACTTCACCGTATGACCTTGACAAAATATCATCAGGGCTTGCTAACCCAATTCTGATATTGTTAATATCACGCATTGCATTTTCTTGAACTCTAAATGGCATTTTTACATCTCCTAAAATCTAAGTGAAATAAATCTTCCTCGTTTATCGAGAAATTACTTCAATTGTGCTAATTAATTTTTATATCAAGACCTAAACCTTGAAGTTCTTTAATTAACACATTGAACGATTCAGGAATATTTGGTTCCTGTAAGTTTTCACCTTTAACAATTGCTTCGTATACTTTTGCTCTTCCGGCAACATCATCACTTTTCACAGTCAAAATTTCTTGCAAGATATGTGCAGCGCCATAACCTTCTAATGCCCATACTTCCATTTCTCCAAATCTTTGACCACCGAACTGAGCTTTTCCACCGAGAGGCTGCTGAGTAATCAAAGAGTAAGGCCCAATTGACCTAGCATGGATTTTATCATCTACAAGGTGACTAAGCTTAAGCATATAGATGTATCCGCATGTTACTTTCTGATGGAATTTATCACCCGATCTTCCGTCATACAATTCTGTTTTGCTGCCTCTTTCTAAACCTGCTTTATCAAGCCATTGATCGACATCTTCAATTTTTGCACCGTCAAAAATGGGAGTTGCAAACTTAAGTCCCAATTTTTTACCTGCCCAACCAAGTGCTGTTTCATAAAGCTGGCCCAGATTCATACGCGAAGGAACTCCAAGAGGATTCAATACTATGTCAACTGGGGTTCCATCCGGTAAAAACGGCATATCTTCTGCCGGGACAATCTTTGCTACAACACCTTTGTTACCATGTCGTCCGGCCATCTTATCACCTACGGAAAGCTTCCGCTTCTTTGCAACATAAACTTTTGCTAACTGAACAATTCCCGGAGGCAGCTCGTCACCGCTGGTAATTTTAATTTTCTCTCGTTTATAATCTTCTTCAAAATCAGAGAGAATGTCAAAATAATTTTTATAAAGTGTCTTAACAAGATTATTAGTTCTCTTAGTTTCGAACCAATCAAGAGTATAATCAAGTTTGGTTATATCTTCCATACCTGAGAAGGTTGATTCTTTTATAGTCGTGCCGCTTCTCAGTACTATACTTCCGTCAAGATCTCGAATTCCGGTGGTAGACTCACCTTCCGTAATCTTTGTTAATTTTTGAACTAGTCTGTCATAATGTTCTGTCAGGTTTTGCTTATGCTGAGCCTCGAGAGAATCAAGCTGCTTTTTTTCTTGTTTTTTAGCTTCAGCATCTCTCTTTTTACGACTGAAAAGTCTGGTTTTTATTATAACACCTTTAATTCCTGGAGGTGCTTTCAAGGATGCATCTTTAACATCGCCGGCTTTATCTCCGAATATTGCACGCAGCAATTTCTCTTCCGGTGTAGGATCAGTTTCACCTTTCGGCGTAATCTTACCAATGAGGATATCGCCTTCTTTAATTTCGGCACCTTCGCGAATTATTCCGTTTTCGTCGAGATTTTTAACTGCTTCCTCACTAACATTAGGAATTTCACGTGTAAGCTCTTCCTCACCTCGTTTGGTTTCCCTTACTTGTAATTCAAATTCCTCAATATGAATTGAAGTATAAACGTCCTCACTTACAACTTTTTCGCTGATGATGATAGCGTCTTCAAAATTATAACCACGCCAGGGCATGAATGCTACCAGTACATTCCTTCCTAGTGCTAATTCTCCACGATCTGTTGAACAGCCGTCTGCAAGTACTTCACCTTTAATTACTCTTTGACCTTGATTAACTATAGGCCTTTGATTAACTGAAGTTTCCTGATTAGTACCATGAAATTTAATTAACCGATATGTTGTCCTTCTAACATCATTAAAGCTAGTAAGAGCTTCAATGCTGTTAGGGCTAATATCATATTTTACAACTATCTGATTTGAATCAACAGTTTCAACAACTCCATTATCTTCTGCAACAATTACTGCTCTTGAATTAGTTGCAATTTTCCCTTCTAAACCTGTACCGACGATCGGTGCTTCAGGCCTTAGCAGAGGAACTGCTTGACGCTGCATGTTCGAACCCATCAATGCTCTATTTGCGTCATCGTGTTCAAGGAATGGGATTAATGCTGCGGCGGCGCTTACAATCTGAGCCGGGGCAACATCCATATACTGAATATGATCAGGCGTAATGATAGGGAATTCACCCTTATACCTGGATTTTACTCTTTCCTGAACAAATTTTCCCTGCTCGGTTAGCTGCGCATTCGCTTGAGCTATAGTAAATAAGTCCTCCTGCTCAGCAGTTAAATATTCAACTTGTTCAGTAACCTTGCCTCGTTCTACTTTTCTATATGGCGTCTCCAAAAATCCGTACCGGTTCACTCGGGCATATATAGTCAGCGAAGAAATAAGTCCTATATTTGGACCTTCAGGTGTTTCGATGGGACACAAACGGCCATAATGAGTATAATGAACGTCTCTAACCTCGAAACCGGCTCTTTCTCTTGTTAGGCCGCCAGGGCCTAAAGCCGACATCCTTCTTTTGTGTGTCAGCTCTGCAAGCGGATTTGTTTGATCCATGAACTGAGATAATTGGTTCGTGCCGAAGAATGCATTTATTACACTGCTGATGGTTCTTGCATTAACAAGATCCTGCGGAGTAAAGTTTTCGGTATCGCGCATGTTCATTCTTTCTTTTATCGTTCTAGCCATACGCGACATACCGACATTGAACTGCTGTGCAAGTTGTTCTCCAACAGTTCTAATTCTTCTATTTCCTAAATGATCAATATCATCAATTGCTTCAGTTCCGTTGCGAAGTTTGATAATATATTTCATGATTGCAATGATATCATCAATAGTCAAAACTGTTACATTTTCCTCGATATTCAGCTTAAGTTTATCATTCATTCTATGACGGCCAACTTCGCCAAGGTCATATCTTTTGTCGTTGAAGAAAAGCTTATCTATTAATCCATGAGCCGTTTCCAAATCAGGAGCTTCACCAGAACGCAACTGGCGGTAAATGGAAAAAAGAGCTTCTTCTTTAGTGCTTGAAGTGTCTTTGCGGAGGGTATTTACAATTAAATCCATATCCGCAGATGTAGAAGAATTGATGAACTTCAGTTTTTCAACATCAGCTTCTTTTAATCTTTCAATATCTTCTTCGGAAAGAATGCTGTCTCTTGTAAGGAAGATTTCACCGGTAGACATATCGAAAACATCGCTC
>Ga0075269_10000150_pt1 | contig 11668 bp, 6 predicted proteins | sample SF_Rice_5C_0N_10_FD_69773 | JGI IMG/M metagenome (GOLD analysis project Ga0075269, IMG submission 69773) | Rice paddy soil microbial communities from Twitchell Island, California, USA - SF_Rice_5C_0N_105 | ecosystem: Environmental > Terrestrial > Soil > Paddy field/soil | place: USA: Twitchell... | reverse complement strand
TAAACAAAATAAGGTTATTATTAAGCAATATAGAAGTGTGATTAGCTCTAGCGAAATACATTGGCGTAACAATTGTCCATTTATTTTCTGTAGGATTATAAATTTCACAGCTATTTAACCATGGATTTGTAGGGTCATTATAATTTTCCCCTCCCGCAATAAATACATCTCCATTTTTTAAAAGAATTGCAGATTGTTCATATCTTTCAATATTTAACGAATCAGCTATTGACCACTTTTCATTTAAAGGATCAAATATTTCACATTCCTTTCCTGCACCACCTGCAACCAATAATTCACCATTATTTAATAATGTTGCAGTGTGCCCGTACCTACCAATTTTAAGAGAATCCGTTTGACTCCATTTCTTAGTATTTGAATTATAAATTTCAACATCGTTTAAATAGTATGTGTTTTTTAAATCACTACTATATGCTAAGCCGCCAATTACCATTACTTGTCCATCATTTAATAATGTTGCTGTCCATCCAAAGTTTCGCATTATTTTTAATGAATCTGTCAAAGCCCATTCATTTTTATCTATCGAATAGATTTCACAACTTTTTTGATTGTAACCGCCTATTGCTAATACATCGTTTGAGTCTATTAAAATTAGTTGGTGATAAAAACGCGGATAGTTCATACTATCTACAAAATGCCAAGTATTATTTGAGACATCAAACATTTCGCATGTATTTGTTACGCTAACCGAGCTATCAATTTCACCACCTATAACTAACACATTTCCACTTGGCAATACGATTGACGCAGCATGTATCCTACCTAAATGCATCGGTGTCGCAGCAGACCATTGGCCATAATTTTGGGAGTACAAAACTTGAGAGTGGATAAAAAAATAAAATGATATATATACTAGTAAAAGTTTATTCATATAATTATTATAAAAAATGTTTATCGTCTTTTATCTTATTATAATATTTTACAATATTCTTTTGTTCTCAATCAATCCTTTTTCAATTTAAATATTTATTTTTAGCTTAGCATCAGTATAAGTACCTAGTTATGATAAGTATCGCTACAAAATTTATACGTTGTATAAATTTTTTCTTAAGAATATGTTTTTTCATTTCTAATCTCCTTAAATACTATTTAATCAACATCAACTTTTTAGTTTCTGTAAAATTGCCCGCGCTTAATCTATAGAAATAAACTCCGCTTGCTAAATCTCCGCCATCAAAAATAGCTGAATGCGTACCCGCTCCTTGGTCTTTATTAACCAATAACAGAATTTTTCTACCTAAGATATCAAAGATCTCAAGCTTAACCTTACTTTCAATAGGTAATGTATATTCAATAGTTGTTGTTGGGTTAAAAGGATTGGGATAATTCTGTTCTAGAGAATAAGTCTTTATTGTATGTAGAGTAAGCTGATTTAATGCAACTGATTCAACTCCATTACCGCCTGCAGTATTGTATGCAAAGCCTGTTATCAAGGCTGATTTTATGCTGTCGATATTCGAGGTGATTGTTATTCTTACTGCTGCCGTCTTTGTGCCTATCCCGTTTGGGTTTAACTGATAGGCAGCATAATTATACCCGCGGTAGTTTGAAGAGTTCTGCTTAAGGTCTTTAATTGTACCGATGACACTGTTTGTTGACGGGTCTATCAAATCTATTTTGCAATCAACAAAGCCCTGCCTTCCAAGTACTTTTGCTACTACTGTCGAATCAACAAACCTGCTGCATTCGTTGAATATTATTTTAGAGTTGTTTGTTACCTGGAACGGCTTAGTCTCTAACACCATGTTTACGGTATCAACACTTCTATAATTCAGACTGTCGGGTGCCGGAACGAAATCGACATTCTTACCATCAACATTTAAATTACCGAAGGTATAATAATAATTTAAGCTCCCTTTATGTAAAGCAACACCCCGGCGTGTTACTGCTGCAGCGGGGTTTACTTTGCCCAGCGCATTAACGAATGTACTAAAATAATATGGCGCAGAGAAAGGATAAAAAGTAGACGTAAGTAGGTCTCCGGATGTTTGTCCGTTTGATAGCTGTACATTCTGCCCGAATCCGCCGTTCGAGGATTGTTCAATTGTTGATTGACCATCGCTTATATACCCCCACCAGCCTGCGGCGCTTCCATCATATTCAGCCCACACAAACCTAACAGGATCATAGGTATCGTTTGATTGATTTATTGAAACCGAGTAAGGATTATAACCGAATTCATTATAATAAGAAGTGTACCTGCTATCCCAATAGATAACGTATGTACTTCCCGGGTCATGATTACCTCCGCTCAAATCCGTAATCCAGCAAAGCTGAACATTTCCATCGGGCATCTCTATTATTGATGGACTTTCGTTTACAGGCGATGAATTGTTTGATATTACTCCAAGCGAACCTTGGCCTGTGCTGTACATATTACCTCCATTGCCGGCAAATCCTACCCATGAGACCTCTATCTGTTTTTGAGTGCCGGAATTTTGCTGCCATGCAATATCATAAATATAAGGATAGATTGATCTGTAACATGCAACGGCAGAATTTGTTGAATTACCGTCTGTGCCGGGAATGTGAATGAAGCCTGACTGCCCAGTAACTGCGCCGGTATTAAGGTTCAGCATTGCAGCCATACAATCTACACCAAGCTGACCGCTTGCGCTGCTGTGCTCAAACGTAACTAAAAAATCATTACTTCCGCTGAAAGAAATATTAGGATTCGCGTCTGTGCTCGAATATAGTTGGGTATTGTCGTAGTATATCGTTTGCGGGTCAAGATGAGTCCACTGTCCGTTTGTGTAAACAAATATGCCAAGTTGAATTGAATAGTGGTTTCCGGTTTCTTCCCGCTGATATGAAGCAACAACTATATTATAATTAGAGATATAATCTATTGAAGGGCATTTGCTGCCCGGGCTTCCATCATACCAGTAATCTAAAGGATGACCATCGTTGCCGAGTATCCATGAATTTCCATTATCGCTGCTGTGCTCAATCCATGCATGGCCCAAGCTTGTATAAACCTGGCTAAGCCAGCCGTTGGATGTTCTTACAAGTTTTCTCTGGCTGTTGTTGGAAAAGGCGGAGGCGTCGTTGGAAAGGTGGACACCTTTCACATTTGCAGTAACCGTTGCGCTACTACTCGTAAACTCAATGCCTGTCTGCGCAGCTGTTGAGTTTTGTATATTTGCCCCGCTTGCCGTCCAGTTTGAAAGATATAGAGGATGACTTGTACCACCGGCAGAAACTGATTGCGCAGGAAATCCAACCGAATAGTTAGGAAGCTGGAGTGAAAAACTAGGATTCTGAAATAAAAACACACCGCCGCTTGTTTGGTTATAAGCGCCAGTCATTGGGGCGCTGGTTTGAGTTATTGGAGATGCTGCTTGTGCAAAGTTATTTCCCTGAGAACCGTTTGAGTTCATATACCAGGGATCGTTAAGCTGAAGCTGCACATTCCCGGCATCAGATACCGCGTTGATTGTTGCTGAATTGAGAGATATAAAATAGGCTGTTTCGGTTTCTCCCGGTGTCCCATTTACGGGAAAATTATTATTAAGCAAATATGAAGAACTTACATTGTCCCAATTATTATGCTTAGCTAAAGCCACATTGTTTGTATTAACAAATCTATCTTGATTGCCTCCGCCTTGTGCCAGCGTCAATTCAGTATTACCTGTACTCAGACCTAAGCGCAGAGAGGAACCGGAATTAATCGTAGTGCTGGAATTTATCTGTAAGGTGCCGCCTCCTGAACTTCCTCCTACAGAATTTACAAATGCAACAGGTACGAACTGAAAACTTCCAATTTGGGTACTCCAGTCATTACTATTTGTAGCCCATTCCCCGCAAAACCAAAGCTGGTTATTACTGCTTGGGTCCAAACACATTCCGCTGTAATCACCCCATCGTAAATTTCCATTTTGCAGAGCATTGGAATTTGTAAACGGACCGGCGCCAGCTTGTAATGCTTCACTGGAACTGGCAGAGGCATCAATTGCAGTCCTATATGCCATATAAACTCCCGGATATTCGTTACTGCTTGATCTGTCAAATACCAATCCAATATCTCCATAATTATCTATACCTATTTGAGGATAGAAATAATAATATCCGTCTGCCCCGTAAACTACATCAATTACCATACTATTGGAATTTATATCAACTTTTTCATACCGGCAAGCTTCGACTGTGCCGCTTCCCCAATTATATAAAGTATTAAATGACGTATATAAAAATCCGTTATTAAATATTACTTGCTGGGCACGGCTGTCGCCGCCATTAATATTTAATGAAGTCCCTTTTTGCTTAACTAAATTTGCCAGATTAGAATAATCACTGCTATAACTTGCAACATTAACAATCGCTTGCTGCGTAAGACTTGGTGAGTTGAGCGGATTGTCAATTCTCCAAATTGTTATCGAACTGGCGCCCCATTCTTCAGTATTTAATAGGTATTCGCTAGAAGTTGATCCGAAATTTTGTGCCGGTATTATTGCAAAGACTAAACCATAGTTATCCGACATATCAACAAAATCGGTATAGGTTAAGGTTTGATTATTATAAAGCTGGGATTTATTAAAAATCCTAATTTTTGCATATTCAAAATCATCAGTGGTAGAATTAACATGATAAAACTGATTAGATGTTATATAAATTGCCGAATTATCATAACCTAAATTATCGTAATCCGCCCAGTATCCTGTTTGTTGACTTCCATCTAATGATGCATCTGAAGTAAATGCGTACCACGAGCCTGTAGGATCAGAAGTTTGAGAGACAGCAATCTCATAATTTGATGTAGTAAAATCGGAACTTTTTTCTAATGCTGTAACTACCCACCTTTGAGCATACTGATCATAAATAACTCTTGGATCAAATGGCACGGTACTTATGTTAAAAAGAGTAGTCAATTGCACGGTTTTTTGTCTGGTTCCGCTTTTATTAAATATCGCTATTTCTGAGTTAACAGCCTCAACTATGTAACTATTTCCTGCTGCAATAATAGGATCAGGAGGCTCGCTTCCTGTAGAGTTAATACCCTGAAAATTTTCAGAAAGTGTCGCTGATTGAGGCGACTGCTTTACAAAATTTCTCAAAGGTGTTTTAGACTTTGGAAGAAATAATTGAGATACTGATTTGTCTTGTTCCTTGCTTACTTTTAGGGTTGAAGAATTGGCTTGCTGCTGCTGATATTGTTTAACCGATTTAGAATATTGTGGACCGGCTAAGTATGGTATAACTTTTTTCGGCATGCTAAAATTTGAGATCTGAGGTAATGATGAAATTTTTACTACAGTGCCTGCTGACGTAACTCCTTTTAAAGGTTTATACTTTCTTTGTGCATTAGTAAATTTAGAAAAAGCCAAAGTTAAGACGAATACTAATAAAGCAGCGTTAAAGCTTTGCTTAAAAAGTTTGCTAATAGTAAACATAATAATTCCTTTCTATTTAGAATATTAGGCGGGAATTAGTTATTTTTATTTTGCAAACAGCGGCATGATATTAAGTGTAAGCCTTTGCTAAGTTGACCGGACTGTAAAAGGAATACAAAAGATGCCTGCTGTTTGCAACTTTCGGGTTCCGGTTCCCGCCAGAACCGGAACCCGATTGTACTTTTTATGAACCTTTGTTTGGTTTACTTCACCTCCTTCCAATATATGTAACACCGTAATATTTGATTCCGTTATAGGTTCTAGTACCTACGGCAACTATAGTATTTCCCTTTATTGAAACGCTTCTCAACTGATCTATAGGATTATAAAGCTGCTTATATTCAGTCCACCGCTTGCCGTTATAAAAACTGACATCGCCATAGCCTCCAGCTATAACTATATTATTTAATCCTGTACCCCTTATAGCAAATGAGTAATAGCTTGCCGCTATGCGGTTATAATCATAATTCCAAACTTTGCTCGCTAATGAGTTTTTATTAAGTACGCCATCTCCAACTAAGTAATATTCTTGATTAGCTTCGAACCAAATTCCGCTTAAGCTAACAGCGGTTGGGATAGTGTCGTTTAATGCGGTTGAGATATTTCCATTCAACGATACAAGATATTTTCCGCCAAGACCAAACTTATCAGAGGCTACGGCCAGCACCTGCCCACCGTTACCCCATATATCCTGGAAAGGAAGTGTTGTACTGGTTTCTATTTTTTGCCATGTAACGCCGTGATCTGGTGAGTATGCAATCAAACCATTATTCCCAACAAAATAAAGTTGTCTTGCATCAGGACTTTCCCATATTTTATTTGCTGCTTCTGCACCGGTATTATAGCGTGGCGTCCAGGTATGTCCGTTAAAATGAAAGACAAAACCTGCGGACACCCAAATATCATTTGTATTATTTGCAAACACTGCTGTTCCTCCACCAAACGCACTATCTCCACCGGAACCTGGTGGGAAACCTTTCAGTGTGAAGAAACTCCAAGTTCTACCATTCCATCTTGCTAAATTGTAAAAATTCCCATTTATATAAATTGCCCCAACAGCATAAGCCAGAGTATCATTTATTAATACAACATCATAAAGTACACTTCCTTCGGCGCCTATGGTATCTACTTGCCAGGTAAAATTGCTGCTGGTTGTATCTAAAGGTATATTGCTTTTTGGCGCGGTGGGGCTTTTGCAGTTAAAGGCAAAAAAAGATAATAGGAAAATTATTAATATTATATATTTCATTTGCTGTCTTTCATTTCTTTAAACAATTCTTTTGCCCATAAGTATAACAGCTTTTGCGCCGTCATAACCAACTGCAATTATTTCATTTCCTTTTATTGCAACCGATAGATATTCTCCATTTGATAATCCGGTTTGGCTTATATAGCTAACCCACCTTACTCCGTTGAAATGCACAACCTCACCAAATGAACCGACTGCTACAATATCGTTTACATCGTTACCGCGTATTGAGTTTAAATAATCATTTGATGCTCTCGGCTGCAGTTCCTTCCATGTCCCGCCATTTGAAAAGTGATTATTTATGTAAATACCGCTTCCCGCTAAATAAGCTTTATCCGGATTGTTAAGCCAGATAGAACTAAAGGAATATACGGGAAGACCTTTATTCGATACTGCATTTACCTGGCTGCCGTTTATTTGTAATACCATATTCCCATTAGCTGTGAAAAGGTCTGAGGCGATACAGTATATTTCTGTCTGATTTGAATTTGTGTAGCCTATTATATCTTGTATGTCCAAACTCGTCAAGCTATTCAGTTTTTGCCAAACACCATTGGCAAAGCGAATTATGGTTCCATTGCCTCCTACAAAATACAAGATTGAAGAACTGTTTCCCCACATTTTATTTGAAAAACCCGCACCTTCTCCTTGAGATTGTTGCCATTGCGTACCATCCCAATGTTGGATTGTACCTGCGGCTAGCCATATATCTTTACTATCAAATACAGCTAGTGACTTTACTACTGTTATTCCTATTGTATCTCCAATTGAATTAGGATCTAATATCTTATATGAAAAAAGTCTCTTTTGTAATGCCCAATTCTTTCCATTCCATATTGCAAGATTATATGGCTGCGGATCCGGTTTTCCAGTTGAGTCTTCTAAATAAACTCCACCAACAATATAAGAAAGAGTGTCGTTTGCAATCGCACAGTCGTAAAATGCGCTGCTACCGGCATTACCTCCAAAAGTAAATGTTTGGAAAGTAAAATTGCTGCTTGTAGTATCCATAGTTTTTGCCGTTACAGTTTCGCTTTTGTTATTGCCATAAACTGCCTGATAAGTATAAGCTTGGTTTGGGGAAAGATTGCTGTCGCAAAGGGTAGTATCTTGGCTTGTTAAAGTAAGGCTAAGGAAACTATTTCCGTTTTTATTAACAACAATGTTTGCCGGTAAAGGTAAGCTTCCTGTACTTAAGTTTAGCCAGGCTTCTGTACAGCTTACATCTGCTACGGATAATGTTAAGTTGTTGTTTGGCGCAGTTGGGCTGCTGCAGTTAAACTGCAAGAAGGTTAATACTATTATTGCTAATAAAATTACAATGTAAAATTTCTTCATCTAAAATTCTTTCCTTAAGTTTTTAGTAAAGTACATAATTATTTTTTATATCGCATCGGTATAAGTACGTAATAATGATTTAAGACACTGTAAAGTTCTTACACGGATAAGATTATGCCTTAACAATCCGCAATACTTTTAAGCAAGGTTATGGTTTCAATAGTACATCTATATAATTATAATCAGTTTAAGAAGTAAAAGCGATAGAAGGATTTTTGCCGCCGGCTGTATCGTCTAAAGGCTGTCCGTTGTTTCCGAGTATCCATGTACTTCCTCCGTCGCTGGAATGTTCAATCCAAACGTGACTAACTCCATTGATTGAGCTTGTATAAACCTGATGAAGCCACGAAGCCCCGCCGGATTGTGTTTCTATTAAGCGGCGTGCGGGCTGAATAATATGGGTAGTCAGGATGAACAGGATCGGGATTTTGGTTTAAGAATGCACCTTTATCGGAAGCATTAGCATTACCTGTCGGTTCATAATATGAAGTTACTGGTATCCAGTAATTTGTTCCTTGTTGGATTCCATCAGATTGTACATACCATGGATCCTGAAAATCCATATTACCCTGATTTGCTATCAAAGTGTTGTCAATTAAAACTTGAGCCTTTGCATAATTTAAAGAATTAAAATTGGCATTCTGATTTTGGTCAGATCCAAAATTTGCTTGAAAAGGATTGTTTAAAAGGTATTTCGTGTTATCACTATTCCAATTATTTTGCTTATAGGTAATACCACCCCCATTCCAATTAGAAAATCTTTCATTATTAGTTAATTCCGTATAATTCCCTTGCAGCAGCGATAAACTGGCGCCCGAATTAACATCCCCGTATCCTGCCACATTAATTGAACCACCCGCATTTTGAGTACCTATTTTATTTAAAAAAGTAACTGATACATTAGATAGAGCAAACTTTGCCGCACCAACCCATGTACCCCAAGTATTGCTGGCTTTTGCATATTCGCCGTAAAACCAAATTTGGTCTGCATCGCTTGGATCAGACGCAATTCCGCTGTAATCTCCCCAACGATTTATTCCATCTATTGAATAATAATATGAGGCTTCTCCTTGTTTTAGCCAGGTATAAGAGTGAGCTGACTGGTCTGAAAATAGTCTGTAGGTCCAGGCAACGCCGACATAATCATTTGAGCTAGATCTATTGAACACCATTAAAATATTACCGACAGCATCAGGAAATATTTCCGGGTAAAAATAGTTGACATTATCTTCCCCTTAGGTATCATTTATAACTAATGAATTATTATTTACATCAATTTTTAAATATCTAATTGATGAACCCGCTGCATTATTATTTGCATCATATCTTTGCACAGTAAAAGCTCCATACAAATAACCATCTCTGTAAACTACATCGGAAATCCTGCAGTATTTTGTATCAACTGTATTCGTACTCCCTTCTTGATTAGCTCCCAAAGGTCCTATATAATTTGTTGTCCCGAGTACTATTTTAGTTGCGGAAGGTGTTTGCGGTACACCGTTACTATAGGTTATATCCCAAACGGTTACATAATTTGCATCACCCGCACTAACAGTATTTAACAAATAATAATTAGAAGAAGTACCAAACAACTGTGCTGGCTTTATGTCCTTTACTGTTGTTCCGTTAGGATCTTTAAGATTTACAAAGTCAACAAAAGACGGGCTACCATTGTTATTATGATTATATAAATCGGATTTGTTTATAACTCTGATTTTTGCATAATGAAAATTTATCTGTGAATCAAATTGATTTGATGTAATATAAATTGATTGTGTATCATAACCCAGACCTGGAAAATCAGCCCAATAGACTGTAGAATTCCCGTTATCCTTAGTTGCATCCAAATTATAATAATACCATGAGCCTGTGGGATCAGAAGTTTGAGAAACCGATATAAGGTATGAAGATTGGGAATACGTTGGCTGATTATTAATAAGGGCAAGCACTACCCATCTGTTTGATATATTATCATATATTATTTTAGGATCATAGGGTAATCCATCGCCAGTTGGGATATAACTGTTAAACCAGGATTGAAGACTTGTATTCGAAATCAGAGTACCTGTTTTATTATATATGCCAATGCTGCTGTTTACTATAGACACAACATGATTTGGACCAACGGCTATAACGGGATCCGGTATATGCTGCCCGGATTGTTGAAGTCCCTCAAAGCTTTCCGTAAGAGTTACACTTTGAGCATAACCAATAGAAAAGACGAAGCTTAATGTTAAAACAAAGGTCGCAATAAATTTATTCATGACTTACTCCTATATTTAGTTTATAGATTATTTATCTATGTCCGATTTGGACAAGAGCATAATTATTAATTCCGTTCTCATATCTATATCCTACAGCTATAATTAAATTTCCTTTTATTGCTACGCTGTTCAAGTTATCCGAATTATTTACAAGATTGTTATAGAAAAGCCAGCTAACTCCGTTATAATGCCAGATTCGTCCGTATACACCTGCACCTACGATATCATTTACATTATTACCTCTAACTTTTCCCAGCCCCCATGTATTGGGGTCTCCGCTCCATAAGTTTTTAGGCTTATCAAAATTATCATTCTCAACTCTGTATAAACCATACCATGTTAAAAGAAACAGATTGTTAGTATTATTTGACCAGACGCTCTCAATAGCGCCGGAGACAGCATTGGGGTTATAAGTGAACAAGCTGCTGTTAGGATTATTTATAACTGTGGTTAAAACATCATTTTTATAATTGAGTAAAACTGTAGGTTTAAAATCTTCCCATCCACAAATCCATGTATCCTTTTCGTTACCCCATACATCAAGTAATTTAATGTCTGTTCCGCTTTCTAGCTTTTGCCAGATGCCGTTGACAAATATGTCTATAATTCCATTGTCACCGACCGCATATATTAAATTCAAATTTTCTCCCCAGAGTTCTTTAATTGAAAATGAATTAGGAAGAAACATAGATTCTGTTTGCGTGCTTCCTTTCAATTTAGCGACTTGGTCTCCATCCATTGAAATCCAAATAACAGAGTCACTGAATGCTAAGACAGAACTTGCTGGATATGGCGTACGATGAGAATTTCCACGAACAGTGTAAAATTGTACTCTTAATAATTTCCATGAATGTCCGTTCCATTTTGCAAGATTATAAGCATTGGGATCAGGTTTCCCAGTAGAATCATTAACGTAAACCGCACCAACTGCATAAGCAACAGTATCATTTATTATTACAACATCATTCAACACGCTGGATTGAGCACCGCCTAGAAGAAAAGTTTGGAATGTAAAATTGTTGCTAGTAGTATCAAGAGTTTTGGCAGTTACTGTTTCACTTTTGTTATTGCCGTATACTGCCTGGTAAGTATAAGTTTGGTTAGGTGAAAGAGTACCGTCGTAAAGAGTAGTGTCTCTGCTTGTTAAAGTAAAGCTAAGGAAATTATTTCCGTTCTTATTAACAAGTATGTTTGCAGGTAAAGAAAGGCTGCCTGCGCTTAAGTTAAGCCATGCTTCAGTGCAGCTTACATCTGCTACGGATAATGTTAAGTTGTTGTTTGGCGCAGTAGGGCTGTTACAGTTAAACTGCAAGAAGGTTAATACTATTATTGCTAATAAAATTACAATGTAAAATTTCTTCATCTAAAATTCTTTCCTTAAGTTTTTAGTAAAGTACATAATTATT
>Ga0075269_10000149_pt1 | contig 11696 bp, 7 predicted proteins | sample SF_Rice_5C_0N_10_FD_69773 | JGI IMG/M metagenome (GOLD analysis project Ga0075269, IMG submission 69773) | Rice paddy soil microbial communities from Twitchell Island, California, USA - SF_Rice_5C_0N_105 | ecosystem: Environmental > Terrestrial > Soil > Paddy field/soil | place: USA: Twitchell... | reverse complement strand
AGATGAAAGCAGCATAAAAAGTGACCCTTTTAAGCAATTTTCATTATGGATGGAAGAATCATTAAAATCAAATCTTATTGATCCGAGTGCAATGATTTTAGCTACTTCAGATAAAAATAGTATACCAAGTGTGAGGGTAGTACTTCTAAAAAAGGTAGATCCGGACGGATTTGTATTCTTTACTAACTTTGAAAGTAGGAAAGGAAAAGCGTTGTTAGAGAACCCAAATGCCTCTATTTTATTTTTTTGGAAGGAATTAGAGCGTCAAATCAGAATAGAAGGTAAAGTAAAAAAGATATCGCAAAAAGATTCCGAAGAGTATTTTCATTCACGGCCAGTTGAGAGTCAATTGGCAGCCTGGGCTTCAGAGCAAAGCTCGGTCGTCCCGGACAGAAAATATTTAGAAGAAAGATTTGAAGAACTTAAGACTAAATACATCGATAAAAAAATACCTCTTCCGCCATTTTGGGGAGGATTGAAACTTGTGCCCGTATATTTTGAATTTTGGCAGGGAAGAGAGAACCGCCTGCATGATAGAATATGTTATCTTAAGGGAAATTCAGGTTGGAAGAAAGAAAGACTAGCACCCTGATAGCGATGTATTCAGAGGTTTTGTTAATCTGACTTCAAGAATCAAGAGTATGATAACCGCCTTAGAAAATCATTTCAATTTATTAACAAGCTGTTGCCACCAGTTTTGAACTGGATAAAGCTAAGTCTAAAAAATAACTCTATAATAATAAAGTATTCTAAAAGTACAGTTCAAAGTAAAATTCAGACATATTCATTAACTAGGGTATCAAGAGTAACATATAAAAACAACTCTTATGTCGATTTTAAAATCAGTGCTGCCAAAATAATTTCGCTATAAGTAATATTCCTTTAAGATAAATTAACCGAAGAATTCTAAAATCTTTCTGTTTTCAATCCTCGGCTGAAATCACCCGCATTATTATTCAGTTTCTAAACTTTCGACTATAATAGAAATTGAGTAAAGACCAATAATTTCAAATTTCAATAGGGTATAATATTGTCAAATTGTCGGGCCATTACCTTAAAACATCTATATAACTAAGCACCTAATCCTATCCAACCCCGATCTAAACGGCATGTAAATGGCATCCTAACGGCATCCTAATGGCTTAAAAAAATAAAAATAAGCCGTTAGGATGCCATTAACATGCCATTAACATGCCGTTTACACCGGTGTTATGACTTAATTACTGAAGTTATGCAAAACTGTCATTCTTAGCAGAGCGAAGAATTTCAATATTACGGTTTTGAATAATTTTGAGCTAATTCACTTCGTTCAATATGCCAAAAACTATCATTTACGAAACTTCAGTTAATTATGTAATTGTTGGGTAAAATTAGATTCTTATCAAGATTAAAGTGGTAAGGTGCTGTGGAAATAAAATGAAAAGGAGGTTTATTACAAAATTTTCCATATAATGTCTAATATAAAAAAGAAGGGAAAAATCTAGATTACATAATTATGGAAAATATGCATTAGAAAAGAAGAATCTATTGGTATTGCTAGTCCCACTGAAACAAAACAAATGCTAATAGACAGGTAATATGATAATTAAAATTGTAAAGATAAAAGGTTAAAATTATTTGCAAGGGTAAGCAAAAAATATTAATTTTATGCTTGAAATTTTATATTATCAACAAGATAGTAAGTAGAATTTAAATAAAAGTAAAAGCTGGCGTAGCTCAGTTGGTAGAGCAGCTGATTTGTAATCAGCAGGTCGTTGGTTCAAATCCGACCGCCAGCTCTGGGAAAAGCTCGAATATGATTTATATTCGGGCTTTTTTGTTTTTGTTGTACCTTCAAAAAGTCTGTTGATATCGTGATTTTAAAGTAGGGAGTGAGTAGGGACTTTATTAAGCACGTATAATTCTTACAATATCCTAATCAAATTAGGAGTGAGCGGAATGCAACAATGAAAAAATTTGATGGATTCATAAAATATATTATTACTTCCAATAGCTAAATTATGAAGCTTTCGCAGTTTTCACTTCAAGAGAGGCAGAAATCATCTGTGTAATTTTAGGAAGCTCTTTTTTCAGCTTATCCAGCATCTGCTTCTTAGCTCTGACTTTGGGCATTGAAAGACTAATTGCAGCATAGGCCTGATGTTCTCTATTAAATATAGGAGCACTAATACAAATAACCCCGTCATGTCCTTCCTCATCATCAATCGCAAATCCCTGTTTCTTTACTCTTTCCAATTCTTTTCCCAGTGTAGAAAAATTCATAATAGTTTTTTTTGTAAACCTTGTAAAAGAATAATTCTTTAGTAATTTCTCTCTTTTTTCTAATGGCAAAAATGCAATGATAGATTTGCCGATAGCAGTAGAATGATAAGACGCATGGTCTCCGATGCTGTCGCTTATCCTAAATGAATGGCTGGATTCTAAAACATTTATATAAACTGGTGAATCATCTACGAGTCTTGCGAGGTTTACTGTTTCCTTAAACTCATTTCGTAGTTTTTCCATAAACGGCCGTGCCAGGCTTAATAAATCATTCCCTCTATTAGCCCCATCAACGAAAGAGACAAACTTAGAACTCAATGTAAAAGTCTGTGAATCCGGATCTTGATCAACATATCCCAACGACTGCAAGGTATACAGCAGCCGAAACACAGTTGGTTTTGGAAAAGCGACCATGTCTGTAATTTCTTTTAATGAAAGTTTTGATTCCCGACTTAGTGTCTCTAGCACTACAAATGCTTTGGTTACCACTTTTATTTTAGAACTCATGTCTCTTATAAATGTCATTATTATTCTTCATTCATAAAAATAAATTTAACTATTCTAATAAGCAACTTAACTGGAAGAGCCAAGTGTGTAAAAAATTGTCACAAGAGATTTTTAACTTGACTCAGTAAGATTTATTATATATTTTAAAATGAAACGATATTTCACAATGTGAAATATGTAACTGACGTGGCGAAGCTATATAAAATATAAATATCGAAAGTGAATAATGAAATTAAAAGAAAGAACAATCCCGGGGCCGAAATCAAAAGCACTGCTAAGTAAATCCAAATCGTACGAACCACAGAGCATGGCGGATCAGGTGCCTGTAGTTTGGGATCGCGCCGAAGGGGTATGGGTAACCGATGTCGATGGGAATATATTCCTTGATTTTACTTCAGGTGTGTTGGTAACAAATATCGGCCACTCACATCCGAAGCATATTAAAGCAGTTGAAGAACAGGCAAAGAGACTGATGAACTGTTATTCTTTCCCCACACCGGAAAGAGTCGAGTTATCGGAAAAATTAGTTAAAGCGCTGCCCGACAATATTGATAAAGCATTTCTCTTGACTACAGGATCTGAAGCAACCGAGGCAGCGATCCGAATTGCTAAGAGATATTCAGGCAAGCATGAAGTGCTGTCATTTTCAGGAGCTTTTCATGGTAGAACATATGGGCCAATGAGCGTTTCCGGCAGCATAAACACAAGGCGTAAATTTGGGCCAGCTTTACCCGGAGGCATTATTGTTCCTTTCGGGAATTGTTATCGCTGCGTCTATGATAAGAAGTTCCCCGAGTGTGATTATTATTGTATAAAAGTAATGGATAGATTAATCGAATCAAGTTCTTCGGGGGATTTAGGGACAGTTATAACAGAACCGTATCAAGGCGCCGCAGGTTTTATTTTCCCTCCGAAAGGATGGCTTAAAGAATTAGAGAAATGGGCAGCAGGCAGAGGACTTATTCTAATTGTTGACGAAGTCCAGGCTTCTTTCGGAAGGACGGGGAAGTTGTTTGCTGTTGAATGGGAAGATATTAAGCCGCAAATGATTTGTTTAGGTAAAGGACTCGGAAGCGGCGTACCGGCGTCTGCGGTAGGAGGAGAAACTAAAATATTTGACTGTATGTCACCGGGTGAAATGTCAAGCACAACAGGAGGCAATCCTCTTTCGAGTGCAGCGGCTCTTGCAGTCCTTGATATAATGAAGGAAGAAAATTTACCTGAACACGCCAGAGCAACCGGAGAATATTTATTATCACGCCTAAACTCACTTTGGAATAAGTATAATTTTATAGGCGATGTAAGAGGAATGGGTTTAGTTATCGGTATTGAAATTGTAAAAGATAACCGGGGGAAAGTACCGGCGGCAGATGTATGCAAAAAAATAATATCCAGATGTGCAGAATTAGGATTAATGCTCGGGCGGGTAGGATCGTATGGCAACGTTATTCGTGTTGCGCCTCCGCTGATTATTAAGGAAGAAGAATGCGATACAGCGGTTGATATTTTCGACAAAGCGATGGCCGAAATAAGTAAAATAAATTAAATCAATAATAGAGAAATGATTAAACAGTGAAAGTAGCAATTACAGATTACATTGAAGCTGACCTCGAATGGGAAAAACAGGTGTTTAATGATTTGGAATTAGATTATTCTTTTTATCAAATGAAACATGCGACCCCTAACCAGCTTATTGAAATATTAAAAGATACAGATATTGTAATAGTTAATATGGCAAAAATTAATAGGGAAGTTTTAACAAACTTAAACAAGTGCAAATTGATAATCCGGCATGGAGTAGGCTATGATAATATTGATATTAAATCCGCTAAAGAATATAATATTACGGTTTCTTATGTGCCCGATTACTGCCGCGAAGAAGTTGCCGAACAAGCGGTAATGCTTCTGCTTTCTACATATAGAAAAATTACCCAGCAGTTTGAAAGTATGAGAATGTCAGTAGAAAAGAACGAATGGGATTTTTCTCCGGTTGTACCTGTAAGAAGATTTTCAGGAAAGAATGCCGGTATTATCGGCTGCGGCAGAATAGGCCAGAAAGTATTAAATATTTTACGCGGCTTTAATACAAATGTGCTTGTACATGACCCGCTGCTGAGCGAAAGAAGACTCAAGGAACTGGGTATTTCGAATTTAAGTTTAGAAGAAGTACTCACTCAATCGGACATGATAACCATCCACTGCACTTTGGATGCCTCGACATACCATATGATTGGAGAAAAGGAATTGAGAATGATGAAGCCTGAAGGCATAATTGTAAACACTGCAAGAGGCGGAATAATAGATAATGAAGCTCTTGCTAAAGCTTGTAAGGAAAGTTGGATTGCAGGCGCAGGTATAGATGTTTTTGAAAAGGAACCTCCTCAGAATAATTTTTCTCTAATCGGAGTGGAGAATGTAATCCTTACGCCTCACTTAAGCTGGTATTCTGTTGATGCAGGCTGGGACATAAGAAAAAAAATAGTAGAAGATGTAAAAAGATTTATTAACGGGCAGATGCCAAGATATCCAGTAAAGTAATTTTAAGCAATTAACATGGAAAATATAGAAAATAATTTTGATACCGTTATTGAAAAGCAATTAAATAGTGCTGTTGATTTCCTATGTAAGATGGTAAAGTTTGATTCTGTGAGAGGCAAGGAGGGGCTTGTTAACAGATTTATATTTGATGAAATGAAAAACTTATGTGATAATGCGGAGCTTATTCAGATTCCAGATTCTTTTGTTTCACACCCCAAATATAGCTGGAAGATTGAAGGTCTAAAATATTTCGAGACACAAAATGTGAGATTAAATTTTAACCCTGAGACTAAAAAGGGGAAAAGTTTAATATTAAATGCACACAGCGATGTAGTCCCTAACTCGCAAAATCAAATAGATGCATTCAATCCAAGAATTAAAAACGGAAAAATATTCGGAAGAGGTACATGCGATGACAAGGGGCAAATTGCAGTTATGTATCTAGTTCTGAAATGTCTGAAACAATTAAAGTTGAGACCAGCAGCACCAATATCGATAGATATAGTTGTAGAAGAAGAGAACGGCGGCAACGGAAGTTTGTTTGCACTTCAAGACCAAATGATAGCTGATGCAGCTATAATTATGGAACCTTCCGATTTTAAAATACTCCCTTCTGTAAGAGGAGCTGTTTGGTTTGAAGTTAAATGTACTGGCAGGCCAACTCATAGCGGCAGTCAGGAACCTGGGATAAGTGCAATAAAAATGGCTGTTAAAGCAATGAATATTCTTGAAATTTATCATGATGAGCTTTTAAAAAAATCTAGAGGGATCAATAAATTATTTGACAGCTTTGACAATCCTATGCCTATTACTTTTGGTATGTTGAATGCAGGGGATTGGCCGGCTACGGTTCCTGCTGTTGCCTCCATCAAAGGTGTCTTTGGTTTTCTGCCGAATTCTACAGTAACAGAAGTTCAAAACGGAATGAAGGAGGCATTAGAAAAAAGCGGGGACAACTGGTTGAGAGATAATTTTGAGATTACATTCAACATGTTGAATAATGAGGGCAATCAAATTCCGGATGATCATCCCTTGGTTGAAGAGCTCTGTAAAGCAGAAATAAAAGCCGGAATTAAACCCGTTGTTACAGCAATGACGGCTGCTTGCGATGCATGGCAGTATGTTCACCGGCTAAAAGTACCGACAGTGGTAATAGGTGCCGGAAGTTTAAAACATGCTCATTCAAACATTGAGCAAATTGAAATTGATGACATTAAGAAAATGGCTAAGACTCTTCTTTATTTTATCAGCAACTGGTGCGGATTATCTTCAGCATAATAAATTTCCGTTTTTAACTCGAATCAGATTATAAGTTATTTATTCAAATTGTAGATTAAACATGTTTTATAAAAACAAAGGTGAAAAGTGAATTTTAAATCAGAGTCAGAACTATTTACATATCTTGAGAAAAATGCGTATGCATCGGTGTTCTCTGATATATTAGATGAAATGGGGTATAAATTCCAGGTTATATCTCCGCATTCCGAGATCAGGCCTTTAGCGGAAAATTTTGTTATGGTAGGGAGGTCGGCAACATTATTAAATGAAAGCAATAGTAACGAAGATGAGCCATATGATGCAGTAATTAAATGTATCGACTCTTTAAACCCGAACACTGTCCTTGTAACAACCGGGAGCGATACATTTAACGTAGGCATAATGGGCGAACTGACAGCTACTGCTTTGCGTGTAAGGCAATGCCGGGGTGCAATAGCCAACGGCTATACTCGCGATGCAAGAAAATTAATAAAGATGGGATTTCCTACTTTCGCCTGGGGAGCCTCTCCCATTGACACAACTGGAAGAGTTAGAGTTGTTGATTATAATATTCCGATTATTATCGGCGGAGTAAAAATAACTCCTGATGATTTAATATACGCAGATCTTGACGGAATCGTAGTAATTCCGAGAGATTTGGAAAGTGAAGTTATAGAAGAAGTAATTAAAAGAATAAATACCGAAAGTGTTGTTCGAAAAGAATTAGAAGAAGGCAAGACAATGGCTGAAGTATGGGGAAAATATCACGTACTTTAGTATAATTTAAATAAAGGTAACTCTAATTATAAATTAATTTTAATCTCACTGACACTTAAAAACCCTTTGGATAAAATCGGAATATAGGTTTTACTAAAATTATTCCTATTCCATTATTCTAATTTTTCAAAGACAAATAATTGTTTAAGGAGACTATATTTTATCAATTATATCCTTGAGAGGGTAAAATGTATAAATGCTCTATACTTATTTTTATAATTTCAATAATCATATTTCCTTCTTTTTCTTCCGCTGCTGTTATTAATGGTAAAGTAGAAGGACATATAAAAGATGCAAAAACAGGTGAAGCGTTATGGGGTGCAAATGTTATGTTAGTTGGAACTAGTATGGGGGCTGCATCAAACGAAAATGGTAATTTTAATATACCGGGAGTTCCCGCCGGAATATATAAAATACAAGTTACCTACGTAGGATATAAAAAAGAAGTATTGACTGCAACTGTAAAAGAAGGAGCAACGCTGAAACTGAATTTTGCTTTGGAAGCAGTAGGCGTACAAGGTAAAACTGTAGTTGTTACGGCGCAGGCAAGTGGTCAAAATGCAGCAATTAACCAACAATTATCTTCAATCGATATTAAGAATGTGGTATCAGCAGCAAGGATTCAGGAATTACCGGATGCTAACGCCGCAGAGTCGGTAGGGAGGCTTCCTGGGGTTTCTCTTATAAGATCGGGCGGTGAAGGAGCACAAGTAGTAATCCGGGGCCTCTCTCCCCAATATAATATGGTAACAATTGATGGAGTACAAGTTCCTCCAAATTTAGGCTCATCACGTGCAGTTGATTTAAGCGATATCTCCTCAAGTATGCTGGGCGGAATAGAAGTTATAAAAGCAATTACGCCGGATATGGATGCAGCTGTAGTCGGAGGTACTGTAAATTTAGATTTAAGAAAAGCGAAAGATGAGCTTAAGGCTCCGGAATTTGATGTCCAAGCTCAAGGAGGCTATAATGATTTGCAGAGTACATTTTCTGATTATAAGCTTGTCGGCAGCGGCGAATCAAGGTTCCTTGACCAACGTTTAGGATTATTTGCAGAAGTTAACGCCGAACAGCGTAACCTGACATCCAATTCCCTAGGTTCAGATATCCTATTTATAAATACTCCTAAAAGCTTAGATCAAGTAGAGCCTGTATATTCCGATGGATTAACTTTAGCAGATGAGCCAAGTATAAGAAACCGTTATGGTGCAACTGTAGTCTTAGATTATAAGACTTCTGACTTTAAAGCAGCTTTAATGAATATGGTAAGCTCAAGTGATACAAAGACACAGGTCAGGAGTGAAAGTTACAGCGTAAGCAGTAATGAACACAGCTATGAAATTACCGATGATCGTTCAAGATTAAATATGATTACAAACCTATTGGACATTGAAAAAGACTTTTCATTCATGTCTGTAGATGCAAAATTGTCGCATTCATACTCCGAAAATAATATACCTAATGAACTTAGTATGGAATTTGTCCAAAATTCAGTGGATCTTGGTGGAATCAATAAATTGTATTTAAATCCCACAACTATTCAATCTTATAGTAAAGATACTTTGGCTAATACTTATGCAGATGTTGCATACCAAAGTAAAAGTTTAGCACGTAACAGGAATCTAACGGCTAATTTAGACTTTAAATCGAACTTTAGTTTTTCAAAAGACTTTACAGGTGTATTGAAATTAGGCGGTGAATACAAATACACAATCAATTCTTATAACTACGATACAAAAAGCTATAATTTTATTAATGGTGCAAGTGATTCAATAAATATGGCTATTGTAAACGCCTTCCCATGGATGAAAAATGATGAACCGCCTACTGCCTCAAATGGAAGCGACTATTATTTACCCATGACCATATTTGCAGATCCTAAATTCAGCTACGGTAAATTTTTGGAAAGCCCATATAGAATGAATACTCCAATAAATCTTGGGTTAGTACACCAGGTAATTGATTTTCTCAATAATCATCCATTGCTCATACCAAAATCATATGATTATGTTTATGAAACTTCACAGGATGCAGAACTATCCCATATAAATGATTATTCAGGTAATGAATATGAAAGCGCTGCTTATATAATGTCAACTTTCAACCTGGGTGAGTTTGTTACATTCATTCCTGGTGTAAGATATCAAAATCTTGTAACTTCTTATACAGCAACTCGCGGGACACAAACGACAAGCATATACGAACCATTTCTATTTGGCAGTTTAGACACCACTATTGAGCAGCAGCATGGCTACTGGCTGCCAATGGCTCATTTAATTATTAAACCTCTTTCATGGATGCAGCTTCATTTAGCTTATACAAACACATTAAGCTACCCATCTTATTCATCAATTATTCCGAGAGTAAACGTAGGATTTTCAAGTGTTATTTATAATAACTTTGCTTTGAAACCTTCGCGTTCTGAAAATTATGACGCAATAGTTTCCGTTTATAGTAATGAGATAGGATTATTCACGATAGATGGATTTTTAAAACATATAAAGGATGTAATTTTCTCGACTTCTGCTTATTTAATTAACCCTGCTGAATATCCTGGATTGCCCAGCCGTGTGGCAGGATATCCCTTAAGCACCTATTCAAACGATCCATACACTACTGATTTATGGGGCATAGAGCTAGACTGGCAGACGCACTTCTGGTATTTACCTGGTCCATTATCAGGTTTAGTCTTAAATATCAATTATACCCATGATTTTTCCCAGGCGAAGTATCCACGAATTTCAAAGGGGGCAGCTTATTATGATCCCATAACCCGTAAATATGTACAACCCATTGATACTTCATATTACACCGACAGGTTAATATATCAGCCGGATAATGTTGTCAATTTGTCAGTCGGTTATGATTTAGGAGGTTTTTCAGCCAGGGTTTCCTTATTAGTTACATCTAATGTTTTTGAAGGTGATAATTTCTGGCCTGAACTTAGAGTCAATACAGCACAATATACAAGATGGGATCTTTCTGTGAAACAGGATTTGCCCTGGTATGGCGTTCAAGCATTCTTTGATGTAAATAATCTGAACAGTGAAAAGGATGTAAATATCAATCAAGGATCTGGATATCCTACATCCGAATCAGTGTACGGTTTGACAGCAGATTTTGGATTTAGAAAAACCTTTTAACTTTATATTAAGCTGTCTAATAAATAATATTTGCTTTGAAACTTAAATCGTTTTTATTAACTGTATTAATAATACTTTCCGTTTTGGTAAATGCAGGCAAATTAACGGCACAAAGCCGCATTTGCCTTATACCGAATGGCATAAACAAAGTAATTGATAAATATGAAAATACAACTTCTTATATTGATTCAATAAATATAAAGAGTGCAAAAGACGATCCTGCCAGCCCGAATCTAATTCGAAGGCAAAATCAAAAATATGTTTTAAGAATACATCAAAACAAGATAGATTTTCCTTTCGTAAAAAGAAGGATTGTTGCTTATGCAGGTATGCAGTATAATTCTAAAAGCGAGCCTAAGATTGCGGAAATGGTTTCTACTCTAAAAGGTCTTGGTGTTAATTGTTACAGTTACCTTATAGAAAATCATTCTAAAAAAGAACTAGAGCTGCTGCCGCAATTCTGCAAACTCGCATCGGAAAACGGAATTGAAGTATGGGTAACACTTGTCCCTCCGACTGAAGAACCTGGGCAAAAGGAATTGTCAGACTCCTTAAGATATCCGCCCTTTGGCCTTAATTATATCGACTGGGCAAAAGCGATATCAAAGATTTCAAAGGCTCATTCGAATTTAACTTTATTTATGATAGACGACTTTGCTTATAATATAGATTACCTCACTCCTCAATATATGAAGCAAGTCTCTTCGGCACTTAAATCAGAAAAACATAAATTACTATTGGGTGTAACAATATATAAAGACCAATTAAATACTGAACAATTTAACTTTAGTCCATATAAGAAATATATCAACGCTGTAGAATGGGGATACCAGCATAAAGCAAAATTGTTCCCTAATTATGGTATATCTGCATCAAGCCTGCCCAATAATATTAATGATTTCCGGCGAACATTCCCGAATGCCATTTTAATTCCATGCATCTATTTTCTGCCCCACTCATCCTGGTCAAGAAAAGCAACCATAACTTATCTTAATGATGCCATGAATATTGCATACAGGGAAGCTGGAACGTTTTTAATCTACAGAACTCCTAAGCCGGGGAGTGTACATTTTAATTTAGTAAAAAACTTTTGCCGGAAACATTCTTAACCACAATATTTAATATAAATTATTATCGTCCTTTCTAATGCGGAAAATTCCATAAATAAACCCCCAAACATTATCTATAGATTTTTAATGCTGTATCAAATCA
>Ga0075269_10000148_pt1 | contig 11722 bp, 9 predicted proteins | sample SF_Rice_5C_0N_10_FD_69773 | JGI IMG/M metagenome (GOLD analysis project Ga0075269, IMG submission 69773) | Rice paddy soil microbial communities from Twitchell Island, California, USA - SF_Rice_5C_0N_105 | ecosystem: Environmental > Terrestrial > Soil > Paddy field/soil | place: USA: Twitchell... | reverse complement strand
TGAAGAAAATCCATTAGATCAAAAAGACAATCAATCGCCGGATATTCTTGAAAGCCCACGTACAACATAAAATAATTATTTTGGAGTTGATATAGAAGCTGTTTGGGAAACGATTAAGAATGATGAACTTCTATTAAAATCTAATCTCAAAAATATAATTAGTAAAGAAGAGCCAAAATAGTATATTAGAGTAATTTTGGAATTATTATTCTCCGCCAAACAAATGATTAAAATATACTACTGCTCCCAAATTGACCGTCAGTAAATCCGTCTTTGATTTAGAAACCTGATAGATTACCTGGTCATGGTTTATAATAACCGATCCTTCCTTTAAGTATTCAGCAGCAGTACCGTTAAGATATCTTACCTTAAAATCCAGAAATACTGAAGCTGCTTTTTCTACTGTGTTATTGAAAGAGACGAGCTTTATTTGGAATCCACCGCCTGCACCGTAGTTCCATGCCCAATCGGAAAAGTTAGTTGAGCTTGCAGCATCTTCGGAGCCGCTGCTGTAGACATTTGTCTGAGTGTAAATGTAAGAACCACCCAATAGTAATTCCAGATAAGGGCGTACATTACCTTGAATAGGCATAATCTGGCTCATAAGATGAAAGTTTATGATATTATTGGTTCTATCCACATTTACTACAACATCAGGAACTGTTGAACTGAAGGGCTCGCTTCTTGAACCCCATCCGTAATTTATATAGCTAATGTTTATTCCGAAAGTATATGGATATTCTCGTATCGGATTCCAAAGTAAAAATTGGAGGCCGGCTCCTAACCCTGTTCTTTTAACATTATCTTTAAATTCGTTCATTGGGAAACCGAGCAACAAGTTAACGCCTGCAGACTGTGCGGATAAATAATTAGTACTTTCACCAATTAAAGCAATTAAGATTATTAAAAATATTTTGCTCCTCATTTTGCAGCTCCTATTTCAATATAAAAACTGAATGATAATTGAAATAAAATAATTCTAAACTAAATCAATTTAATTATCTACTGGAGTATCACTATTCACCGACAAAAAACTCATATTCCCATGATGTTAGATTAAATTCGTGTTTGAATCCAAACGATTCCTTCTTGTCTGTAAATATATTTAAATATTTACCTTTCATAGAAGCTGAATTAAGAATGACGTTAACCGGCTTATCTGATAGATTAAAAACCACAAATACTTTATCATTGTCTTTTTCTCTTACAAATGAAAAGACAGATTCATCATTGGTCGATGAGACAAGTATCATTTTTCCGCCTTCGTTTCCGCACCAGAGTGCTTTGTTATCAAGCTTCAGGTGGATGAGCTTAGTATACAGCTCTCTAAAAGGAGAAGGCTTCCAATCAATCGGGTCTCTCTCGAAGAATTTAAGTCTCTTATCTAATCCGGCTTCCTGTCCGCTGTAAATTAAGGTCATGCCAGGCACTGCAAAAGTAAATGCTGCAAAAGTAGAGGCGGCTTTTCCATAAAGCTCAAATACTGTCCCATTCCAACTGTTCTCATCATGGTTGTTTGTAAACCTCATCCTAAAATCATTTACCGGGTAGTTCTTATTTTCTATTTTAAAATATTTATTAAGAGAGGAGGCATTCTGCTTACCTTTTGCGATGTCAATTGTTAGATGATAAAAATCCCATGAATATGTCATATCAAATGCTTTAATCTGAAGCTTTGGAGTTTCAGCTTCTGCAAGCATAAATACTGGTTTTATCTTATCTAGTTCAGTTCTCGCTTTATCCCAGAATGCTGTAGGTACCATATTGGCAACATCGCACCTGAATCCGTCAACGTTGCAGTCTTTTACCCAAAACCTTAATGCATTGATCATGTAGCTCCATAATGCTTTGTTGCGATAATCCAATGCGATAACATCAGTCCAGTCTTTAACTGACGGAATAAAATTTCCGGCAGAATCTCTCTTATAAAAATCCGGATGTTCTTTAGTAAGTACATTATCCCATGAAGTATGAGCTGCTACCCAATCTATAATTACATGCATGCCCAAGGAGTGTATATTATTAACAAGTTCTTTAAAATCAGCCATAGTACCGAATTCGGGATTAACAGCTAGATAATTTTGCACGGAATAATAACTTCCTAGCTCCCCCTTTCTGTTCAACTTTCCGATCGGATTTATAGGCATAATCCAGAGGATTCCTGCACCCATCTTTTTTAATTCAGGCAGATGTTTCTCAAATGCTTTGAATGTTCCCTCTTTTGTATATTGCCTAATATTTACCTCATAAATTGTTTTATTGAAGCTCCAATCAGGATGAATAACTAAAGATTTAGCCGGTTGAGCAAATAATTTAATTCCGCTTATTAAGAATAATATAGAAAATAAAATAATGATTACGATGAGCAATGAATTTCTTTGAGGCATCAATTGTCCTTATTATAATTACAGCTTGAATATTTGAGCGCCCTTTTGGCTGCTGTCTCCAATACTTTTGGGTTGAATATCATTAATGTCGTTTCCTTGGTAAGGGCCGCCAACTTGTTTGTTCTTTGATATAGCCTGTTCGAGCTTTATTTTTTCTCTAATCTTCTGAAACTTTTGAAGCGTAGTCTGCTGTTTTAATATTTCATCTCTTAGCCGTTTTTTCATGGAAACCAATTTCGAAATATTACCTTTATGCTCTTCTTCCTCAGATTTGATAGCGCCTATGGAAGCCTGCAGATCAACAAGCTGGTTCATCGATTCATTTATTTTTTCCCTGCAGCTTTCGAGTTTCTCTTCGTATTCCTTCATATCATCGGTAAGTTTCAGTTTGCGGGCTTCGGATTTGTACAAGTTATCATTCGTCATTTTTAGGATTTCCTGTAGACCCTTTTCCAATGTCAGCCGCTTTTTCATTATTAGCTCCGTCTCAAAGCGGAGATCATTATTGAAGCTCTTTCTTTCGGAGGCATCGTCGTCTATTTTCTGCAAATCGTTTTGAAGAAGGTCTTTCTGTTCTCTTAAATATTTAATTTGATTTTCAAATGCTTCTATTTCAGACTGCCTAGCGTTTAGTATCCTTTCACTATCCTCAAGGGCCGATATTTTTTCGAAAAGAATCTGATCACGTTCTTCTACGTCTTTTTCTTTTTTTAGAATGATCTGTTCAAGAACGCTTCTTTTTTTATTTATCTCATTAAGTTCATGATTAAACTTTCGGAACATTTCCGTAAACCGGCCTTCCATCTCGGCATTGCTTTGCTCAATCTCTTTTTTCCTTTTCTCAAGCAGAGGGACAATTTCACGAAGCTTGGAATTCTGTTCTGTAAATTGTTCAACTGCAGACTTTTCTTCCGAAAGCTTCCGATGAAGTTCTGCCTTCATATTGTCATATCTTTTTATTTCTTCCTTTAAATCAGTAGATCTCTTTTCAAGATCAAGTAAGTCGAGATTAATTTTCGAAAGCCTGTTAGCTTTTATACTAAGAGATTGATCGATTGCATATAATTCTTTCTGCTTGAAGCTAGCTTCTTCCGACAGCTTATTAAAGCTTTCTTCAAGTTCCTCTAGCTTTGAGCTTTTTTCTTCTATAGTATTATCTATTTCTTTAAGCTTGACGGAGAATTCAACTTTGGATCTCTCTTCCTGTGAAAGGCTCTCAATATTCTGTTTTAATTTATTTTCAATTTCCCGGAGCGAAGATAAATTTGCTTCGACAGAGGCGTATTCTTTTTCAAGTGAGCTTATTTTTTCCGCATAAGCTGTAATTTCATTCCTTTTTAATTCAATCTCTTCCGTTAATTTATTACTTTCAACTTCTAGCGAAGAAATTTCTTCTTGCTTTTCTTCCACATTCTTTTGGATATCTTCAAAGTTCTCTGCTAATTGACCTTTTGTACCTCTGATATTGTTTATTTCACGCTTTGCTGCTTCAAGTTCCTCAAGCAAACCTGATTCTTCCTTCTCAAGCAATGCCAGTTTTTTAATTGTTTCTTCAATACAAGCATTATTTTCACGTAAGGTAGTCACTTCAATTTGTGATTCATCTAGGGAAGTATTCTTTTCCTTAATGGCAGATTCAAGATCTCCTATCTGGGTGGTATAAGTGAGGATTACATTTTGAAGTTCATCGCGCGTTTCCTTCATACTAGCAATCTGCTGGTCTATCTTTTCTGCCTCTTCTTTTTTCTCCTTTTCTTTATTCGAAAGAATTTCTATGTCACGAAGAATATTGCCTTTCTTTTCATTAAGAAGGATTACTTCAGACCTTAGCCGCTTTAGGGCATGGTCAAGTCTATTGACGTTTTCTTCCTTCTCATACAGGGAGTGAAACTTAGATTTCAGCTCCTCGTTTTCCTGTTTAAGCTGTGCAAGTTCTTTATATTTAAAAATTCCCATCATATACTCCGGAATTGACTGTACAGGCTAATCATTAGCCGGTATTTTTAATTACTGTAATATACACTAAGAAAACATTTTTATAAAGAATAATCAAGCTCGCTTCTAAGGTATCCCGCAAGTGAATAACATCCGTATGCTGCAAAAGGAGCAACTAAAACATCAGCAGTGTAATGGACATGCTGCAAAAGTACCGATATTCCTACTGTTATAGTGAAGATTAAAAATATTCTCTTTAACAGTATGCGTTTTGTCCCCATATATAACAGGAATAAAGTTGCGGTATGTCCTGAGAAAAATAGGTCTTTTGTAAGAGGTTTTCCTGTTCCGAATAATTGAACAAAAGGATCATTTAATGCGATCATATTTTGGGGAGGATCCAAAGGGACAACATACATGGCTGCGATCCGAACAGCAATCATTAATATATATGCTTGTATAACAAACAACATCCTTTTGGGATCTTTCGTCAAATCAATAACAGCTAGGGTAAGAGATAAATAAATCAAACTGAATATCAGCCATGTTAAATTAATTGGCTCGAATTGGTTCAAGACCGGATCATTTAATACAATCCCCCTACGTCTTTCAACATAAATCAGAAAATGTGAAAGTGCAAATAAAATGAATGCTAGAAGAATTATAGTAATGATTAATTCAGTTCTGAATTTTTTCTGTAATAATAGATTTCTCCAATTCATCTTAAACCCATTCTAGGGAAACAGGCAGGATTATTTCTTTTCACATAATTCAATAAGTACACCGTGTGTTGATTTTGGGTGAAGGAAAGCTATACTTAGTTCTTCTGCTCCTTTTCTCGGATAAGCATCTATTAATTGAATACCTTTGGATTTTGATTCGTCTAATGCATTTATTACATCAGGTACTGCAAAAGCGATATGATGAATGCCTTCCCCATGCTTAAGTATAAATTTTCCTATGGGTCCATCAGGTTCTGTGGTTTCAAGTAGTTCAATCTTTGTATCACCGAGTATAAAAAATGCGGTGCGAACCCTCTGGTTCTCTACTTCTTCCACGGCATAACATTTTAATCCTAAAACATTTTCATAGAATTTAATCGACTCCCCGAGATTATTGACGGCAATGCCTATATGCTCAATATGAGTTGGTTTCATTGTATATTCAATTAATAATCAAATGACAATTTGTTCTTTATACTCGCCGAAGACTTCGCGCATCGCATTGCAGATCTCCCCGACGCTAGCATATGCTTTCACTGCATTCAGTATAAACGGCATTAAGTTTTCGTTTCCGCGAGCGGCATTCTTTAAGTCATCTATTGTCTCCTTAACTAATGAGTTATCTCTTACGGATTTTAATTTCTTAAGGTTTTTTATTTGTTCTTCCTGAAGATTTATATCAATCTTAAGCAAATCAGGTTTTTGTCCTTCTTTAACTTGAAATTTATTTACACCTACGACAATCTTTCTGCCGCTTTCTAATTCCTTCTCAAATTTGTATGATGCATCCTGGATTTCTTTTTGAACATAACCGCTCTCAATTGCTTGAATCATTCCGCCGAGAGAATCAATTTTATTTATATATTCTTTTGCTTCGCTCTCAATTCTGTCTGTCATCGCCTCAACGAAATAAGATCCTGCTAGTGGATCAATTGTATTAGCAGCACCGCTTTCGTATGCTACTATCTGCTGTGTTCTTAATGCAGTCATAACGGAGGATTCGGTAGGCAATGCAAGAGCTTCATCTTTCGAATTAGTGTGCAGGCTTTGAGTACCGCCGAGTACTGCGGCTAGTGTTTGAATGGTTACTCTGATAATATTATTATCAATTTGCTGAGCTGTTAAAGTCGATCCTGCAGTCTGGCTGTGGAATCTTAACATCATCGACCGTTCATTCTTTGCTTTAAATCTTTCTTTCATAATGCTTGCCCAAAGCCTGCGGGCTGCTCTATACTTTGCTGCTTCTTCGAATAAATCATTATGGGCATTAAAGAAGAATGATAATTGTCCAGCAAAATCGTCAACATTTAAGCCGGTTTTAATTGCAGCATCGACATAAGCTATACCGTTAGCTAAGGTAAATCCGACTTCCTGAGATGCAGTAGAACCTGCTTCTCTAATATGGTACCCTGAAATAGAGATTGCATTCCACCTTGGGACTTCCTTCGAGCAATATTCGAAGATATTAGTTACCAGCCTCATTGAGGCATTCGGCGGATAGATATAAGTTCCCCGGGCAATGTATTCTTTGAGGATATCGTTCTGAACAGTTCCGCTTATTTTAGATTTCGATACACCTTGTTTCTCGGCAACAGCTATATACATTGCAAGGAGTACTGCAGCAGAAGCATTAATTGTCATCGATGTAGAAATTTTATCAAGAGGGATCGATGAGAATAGGATTTCCATATCCTCTAGTGTATCAATTGCAACTCCTACTTTACCGACTTCTCCGTATGATACAGGGTCATCGCTGTCATACCCGATTTGTGTTGGAAGATCAAAAGCTACCGATAATCCAGAAGTTCCCTGGGATAAAAGATATTTATATCTTTTATTAGATTCGGCGGCATTCCCGAAGCCTGCATATTGCCTCATCGTCCAAAGTCTGCCGCGGTACATTGAAGGCTGAATTCCGCGCGTATATGGATAAACCCCGGGAAAATTCAATTTAGATAAGTATTCTTCTTCGTTTATATCATTAGGAGTGTAAACTGCTTTTACTGTTGAAAACGATGCTGTTGTATATTCACCTTGTCTTTCGGGATTTTGTTTTGTCGACTTTTGGTAAACTTCACTTTCCCAATCTAGAAACGCTTTTTGAACTTTTTCTTTAAGCTCGCTCAGTTCTGACATCGAGTACTTCAAGATTATTGGTTTAATTCGTCTAGGTTCTTTATAAAATCCTTTTTTGTAAAGGGTTTGATTATATATTTATCCGCACCGGCAGAGTAAAACTGTTTCTTTTTATCGTTGAGATATTCGTTTGATAATATTATCAGAGGCCGTTTACGCGGATCACTGCCCTTAATTTCTTTACAAATAGTTAAACATCTTTCCCATTGATTTTTTTCCACGTTCAAAATGAAGATCACAGCATCCGATTCTACTGTTTGATGGATATTGAAATCGTCTAATGCTGCAAAAAATATTCTATAAGTATTCTTTAAAAAGGCATTCAGCAGTTTGAATGTATCTTCCGAATTATCAAACATCAAAATATTTTTTAGTGATTCGCTATGGTTATCTACATTTCTTTTCATAGGTTTGAATGTTTGCTGTGAAATCGGCAGTGTAAACGTGAACGTAGAACCGACGCCTTTTAAGCTGTCCACAAGCAGCGATCCGCCCATTTTCTCAAGATATCTTTTGGCAAGGGCTAGGCCTAAACCATTACCTTCAAAATTCCTGCCTATGTTCAAATCTTCCTGGCTAAACGGTCGGAAAAGATGGTCTAGATATTCAGTTGAGATACCAACCCCCGAATCTTTGATCCTGCAAACGGCAAGTTCTCTCTCTTCTAATAGACTGGTTTCTACTTCTATAAATCCCTGCCGAGTAAATTTGATGGCATTATTCAATAAATTATTTACCGCATTCTCAAGACTTTGAACATCGACATCAACAAAAATATTATTGTTCAAGCAAATTACTTTTAGATCAAGTTTCTTTTCTTTCGCCTTATCTTTATTCTCTTCGACACAGTTTTTTATAATATGGTTCAGATCGATTGTCTCTAAATTTAGGACATAATTACCTGCTTCTATCTGGGCAAATTCCAGCATCTGTGTAATACTATTATATAATCGCTCACTTCCGCTGTAAAGGTTATCTAGATAGATCTTGTCTTCGGAATTTATCTTATCCTTCATGCTTTCCTTTATTATTGAGGAATAGCCGAGAACTATATTAAGGGGGGTTCGAAGTTCATGCGAAAGGACAGTTAAAAATGTATCTTTAAGACGTTCTGCTTCTTTATTTCCGTCTCTGGCTTTTTTTACTTCCTCTTCGGCAAGAACAACCTCGGTCTGATCTTCGTGGAAGAGAACAACATAAATCTTTTCATCGATTATGGTCTGGAAAAGCTTTGTTCTGAAAATAGGAATAGTGGTTTCCTTGCTCTTTAACAAAGAGTCGGAGAAGTTGTTTATAAACTTGTATCCTCCATTCTCAAAAGTATCCAGAATTGCCTTATGTGCGCCGCTGTCCTTTAATACAGGATCGTTAAAAATAGAATATTCATCCAGTTCTGAAATACCAAACCCCCACTGAAAAGTAAAGGCATGATTAACGTAAACTATTCTACCTTCATAGTTTACGATTTGAATAGGAAATGGTATCTGATCGTAAAGTTTCATGAAATATTTAATTTTGGGTTCAGTCATTATTAAGCTACCGGAAGAGAAATTTGTATAGTCGAACCCTTTGTTCTTTTCATGATCCTGATTTCACCGTTATGCCTGTCGATTATACTCTTGCACAAGTATAGGCCATAGCTGGTTTTGCCTGCTGCAATTACTTCATAAAACGGATTTTGAATCTCATCGGGAAAACCAGGCCCGTTATCTTCCACTTCTGCAAATATAAAATTATCCCTATAGAAAGATCTGATTGTTATTGTAGCATCGTTCTTAGCTTCGGCAGCGTTATTAAAAAGATGAACCAGAAGGTGTTGAATTTGTTCCGAGTCATATTGGCAAAGAGGTATTACGTTGAATTCTGTCTTGAATAATATCCTGCTAAATTTTTTCATTGGTGAAAGATATTTTATGACTGATTGGATTGTTCGGTTCAAATCACCGGTGTCCTTATTCAAATTCATTATTGATGTTTCAATCAGTACCTGAGCATATTTCTGAATGTTCCTAATACTATCAATTGCTACCCTTGATTTAAGCTTAAGCCTATCGAAAAGGATCGAATCAGGATTTTGATCGCTCAAATCTTTCTGAGATTTTTCTATTGTCCTCATCAAGCTTTCAGTTTCAAGTAAAGCCAAATGGACAAGACCTTGTAAAGATTGACCGATTTCTGAATCGATGCTTGATTTAAGAGCTTTCCTTTCTGATTGAATTAGCTGTATGTTTGCTTCATTTAGAGCATTGTATGCATTTATCTGTCCGTTATAAAGCTGGGCATTTCTAATTGCAGTTGCAGCCTGTCCGGCGAGTATTTCAAATGTATCTGTTATCTCACGCGCTTTGATTTTATGCAGATGTTTGCTGTCAACATATATTACCCCAATCTTTTTTTCTTCCGTAATCAGCGGTGAACATAGTATGGTTTGAAGTTCAAGCTTGAGAATGCTTTTGCTTGAATCGTATTCGGTATCGCTTTGTGCCCCTTCTATAAATTTAGATTGGCCGGTATTGAATACATCCTTAACAACAGTTGTGCTGACATTAAACATATTTTCCGGAAGCCGGTTGCCGTCAGAATCCAATCCGATTTTATATTCAAGTATATCATTCGCCGCTCTTAATACTATGAATCCTCTATCTGAATTAGTAAGTATTATAGCATTCTTCAACACTAATTCCAAAACATCTTCAAGTATTAAAGTACTGTTAATACTCTTTACGATGTCAAGAATTACTTCCAGATTCTTAACCTTTTCAGAAGTATCTTCTCCAGCCGAATTCACTCTGTCAAGATTGTCTATGTTCTTCTTGAACTCAGCAAACTTCATTAACTCTTTTATAAATCCTTTTTTTAGTTAGCTGGCGCAATATAAGCTTTTGCATATAAAATATAAACTGTCTTCATCAAAAGAAGAGTTAAAATCTATAGAAAATTTTAACCTGCCGGAACGCTGGTTTATAACTCTATTGTTAAAAGTAATTCTTTTATCCTTTTAACCATGAATTCGGTTTCCATCTTCTTAAATAGAGATAATGCAGATTTTAATTGTTTTACCGCTTTTTGCTTCATTTTCTCCTCTAAATAAAGTATCCCCAGCTCAAATAAAGTTTCTGCCTGGTTAAGCGGATTTCCAAGCTCTGCATTTATCCTCAAGCTTGTCCGGAAATAACTTTCTGCTGTATCATAATGTTTAAGTTTCCTCTCAACAATTCCTTTTACTTTATATATGTCGGCAATTGAAAGTCTGTCATTTAATTTATAACAGATATCAAGAGATTTATCCGCAAAAGCTATTGCCAGAGGGAAGTCATTTAATTGCGAATATATAAATGATTTGCTGAGGTAAGATAATGCTAGGTCCGGAAGATAGTTGGCTTTTATAGCAATCGAAATACTTGCGTCAAACTCGCTTAATGCTGTTTCATACTCTCCCTTCTGCACAAGAAGCATACCCATGTTATGCCTAAGCTGGGAAATTCGCCTCATATCCTTAACCTTGTCATTTTTAATTAATGCACGCTGATAGAAAAATAACGCCTCGTCATGGTTCCCCTGCATATTGCATAGAATTCCGATATTCATTTCAACCGTTCCTATTAGTCCGGCATCTGTCAATGGATTAAGGAATGTCAGACTGTTTTCAAAGCAGTTCCTTGCTTTTTTTAATTTACCCATGTCGCCGTATATTGTACCTAGCAAGTTGTTGCACTTAGATATTCCCCTAATATCTTTTTGTGTTTCGAATAGTTTTCTTGCCTGATTTATATGACTAATACTTTTTTCCCACTGTGCCTGCCGACTGTATATTTCTCCAAGTGAAAGTAAAGAATAAGCCGCTATGTTCTCAAGCTTAGAATATTTACCTATAACCGTAAGTATACGTTCGAAGATCTGGCCTGCGACCTCAAGCTCTCCGCGGAATATACATATTTCACCCAAGTATAGCAGCATCTCAATAAATTTTGGCTGACTCAAATTTTCATATGAAAACGTGATTAAGAGTTCTATTATTGAATTGAATGTACTCTTTTGTCCTTTAATTGAACTAAGCTGGGCTTTCTCAGTTTGCGGGATTGATCTATACTTAGTCTTGACTGAAGATTTTTTTAATAGGTCTTCAAATTCGTAAATATGCTTTTTGCTGAAGAAGCTTATAAGGATTTTGTTTATAATATCTAGGTTTAAGTCCGGCAAATTTCCAGCTTTGTAATTAAATTAGAAACTTAATATTTAATCGGCCGCCTGATTAGATTTAATTTACTTCCCTCTTTAACAGTTACTTTCCTTCTATAGACTTAAGAACTTATTAATTTTATAAACCACTGTTAAATTTCAAATCCCTCAAATAGAATAAGAAAGTAAATTCTTTTAACATTCAAAAATTCAGGTATTTTATACTAAAAATCAATTCAAAACAATTATTTATTATTAATTCCTCAGCAGTTTATATGACATAAACCATTCCCATGAATTTCCTTTTGAATGCCAGGCTTCTGCAATGCCTGCGGAGAATGTTGATTCAAGATTAAACCAATG
>Ga0075269_10000147_pt1 | contig 11853 bp, 10 predicted proteins | sample SF_Rice_5C_0N_10_FD_69773 | JGI IMG/M metagenome (GOLD analysis project Ga0075269, IMG submission 69773) | Rice paddy soil microbial communities from Twitchell Island, California, USA - SF_Rice_5C_0N_105 | ecosystem: Environmental > Terrestrial > Soil > Paddy field/soil | place: USA: Twitchell... | reverse complement strand
GAGGAAGCTCAACATTTTCATACACCGTTAATTCATCAATTAAATTAAAGCTCTGGAAAACAAAGCCGATGTTTGCTTTTCTAAGATTTGCTCTCTGCCTTTCAGTGTATTTCGAAACCTCCTGATCCAGAAAATGATATTCGCCGCCCGAAGGATTATCAAGCAGACCAAAAATATTCAACAGCGTAGATTTGCCGCATCCTGAAGGTCCCATAATTGCAACGAACTCTTTTTCGTTTATATCGATATTAACATTGTCCAGAGCAGTTGTTTCGACTTCCTCGGTCATATAAATTTTTCTAAGATTGTTTGTTTTGATCATTGAATTACTCCGTTATTATTCCTTCTTTGTGTCTCCGTGTCTTTGTGGTGAAAAATTTACCACAGAGGCACGAAGGCACAGAGAATTAAATTATTTAATTACTAATTTATCCACATCACCAAAGTTATCATAAGATGAAGTAACCACTTTTTCTCCGGGCTTTAATCCGCTTAGTACTTCGAAGTAATCGGGATTCTGTCTCCCTAAGCTAATACTTCTTTTTACTGCTTCACTTCCGGAACTAGTAAGGACAAACACCCATTGTCCGCCCGTCTTCTGATAAAACCCGCCGCGTGAAAGTAGCAATGCTTTTGTTCTTTCACTTAGCTGCAATCTTATCTGAAGGGTTTGACCGCGACGTATTCCATCCGGTACCGTACCTTGAAAATTCATATCGACCTGGAATTTCCCGTCCTTTACTTCTGGGAAAACTTTTATTACAACAAGTTTGTAATCTTTTCCGTCAATCTCAACAGTTGCTTGAAGTCCTTTAACAACCCTAGCGATATAAAATTCGTCAATGTCGGCTCTGACTTTAAATCCGTCGAGAGCATCAATTTGTCCTAACTGGTCGCCGGGAGATTTTGATTGTCCTGTTTCAGCATCAAGAGAAGTAAGCTGCCCGCTAAGAGGAGCTTTAACAGTGAGGTTATCGATATTCTCTCTAATTAATTCTAAATTTTTCTGAAGCCTGTCTATTGCCGAAGCAATCTGGGATATTTGAGATTGCTTTAATATAGAATCCTGGACAAAATTTTGCCGCGTAAGCTTAATCTGTTCTTCGTCATGAAAATATTTATCCCTTACCTGCTCAAATTCCTGTTGAGAGACCAGCTTTTTGTTCCACATAACCTTTTCCCTGTTATAAAGCTGCTTGGAAGTAATATAATTGTAGCCGGCGTCTACAAGCTGTGTTTGCAATGCAATGCTGTTCTGTTCAATCTGAAGCCTAGTGTTCCTTGCTTCGTTTATCTGCTGGTAGGTAGCAGCTTCGTTTTGAAGTGCGCTTAATTGAAGATTGGGATTGGACAGCTTCAAAATCTTATCACCTTTTTTTACCATTGCTCCTTCTTCAACATATTTTGCTTCTACTATGCCGCCAGATATTGCATCAAGATAATAAGTGTTTTGAGGAAGTACCGTTCCTGTTACCGGAATAAATTCCTGGAAATCTCCTTCACTTACGGTAGAGATTGTAATCTTATCTGATTCAACATTAAGCTTTGAGCCGGTGTCTGCAAGGATTAAGAAAATTAAGATAAAAAATAAAATGCCGCCGGAAGCAGACATCCAGAACTTTGTTTTTTTGTATAACGGTTTCTTCTCTATCTTTCTATCCACGGTTGTTCTATCTCCAATTCATAATTTGATTCTTCTTTTCTTGTTAAACAATTAACGTGCCTGCACTGCATTAATAAAAAATTAACGAATGTCTTCTAAAAGATTATACTTTCTAATTTATTCTTTCATTATTGATTTTAATCTGATAAAGATTGAAGTTAGTATCGTCCGTATGCGGACAATAGTGTTCGCAACCGTACAATCATCATTTTGTACGTGACGAATAAATGAAAAAAGGAAATGCAGGATTCCGGGAATGAAAATTGAAACTTCAAATCTAAAAAATAAACTTTATGAACTCTAAACCGGGAAAGATACTTATCATAGATGACGATGAAGACGTTCTCTTCTCAGCAAGACTTCTTTTGAAGCAGCATTACTCTATCGTAAGAATAGAGAAAAATCCTGAGCAAATTCCGCCCATATTAAAAGATGACCGATACGATGTAATCCTTCTCGATATGAATTTTACGGGAGATGCAACTTCGGGTACTGAAGGTTTCAATTGGCTTAAAAAGATCCTTGAGTTAGCTCCCGATGCAATTGTTATTTTAATTACTGCATACGGAAATATCGAGATGGCAGTTAAGGCAATTAAGGAAGGGGCTACTGATTTCGTTTTGAAACCATGGCAGAATGAAAAGCTTCTTGCGACTGTTTCCGCAGCAATGAAGCTAAGCAGCTCAAAATTGGAGATTGAATGCCTTATTTCCAAACAGAAACAATTAAGCAGCTATATAGAAAAAGATTTTCATGATATAATCGGTACTTCTGCTGAGATGCAAAAAGTCTTTGCAGTAATTCAGAAGGTTGCTAGGACAGAGGCTAATGTCCTTATTCTTGGGGAGAATGGAACTGGCAAAGAGCTTATAGCAAGAGCTATTCACCGTCAGTCAAACCGGTCGAAGGATATATTCTTAAATGTAGATATGGGAGCTATCTCAGAATCATTATTTGAGAGCGAGCTGTTCGGGTATGTTAAAGGCGCTTTTACCGATGCTAAAGAAGATAGAGCAGGAAGATTTGAAGTTGCATCCGGCGGAACATTATTCCTTGATGAGATCGGAAACTTAAGCTTTAATTTACAGGCTAAGCTGCTTACCGTTCTGCAAAACAGACATGTTACTAGACTTGGATCCAGCATCTCAAAGCCAATAGATATTAGACTAATCTGCGCTACTAATCTGCCGCCAAACGAGCTGATGTCCGAAAAAAGATTCCGTCAGGATTTACTTTTTAGAATAAACACCGTAGAGATAAATCTTCCGCCGCTGAGGCAAAGAACCGAGGATATCCCGCTGCTTGCAAATCACTTCCTTAGTATTTACAGCAGGAAATATAACAAGCCTTTAAAAGATATAAGCTCTCAAGCAATGGACAAACTATGCAGTTATCATTGGTACGGAAATGTGAGAGAACTTCAGCATACAATAGAGCGGGTCGTAATAATGAGTGAATCGGAAATTCTTCAGCCGGTTGATTTTTACTTTTCTTCAAATGATATAAAGAAAGAAGAAATGTCATTCGACAGCTATCACCTTGAAGAGGCAGAGAAAATGCTTATTATAAAAGCAGTAAGTAAGTACGGAGGGAACTTAACTAAAGCGGCAAAGGAATTAGGTCTCACAAGAACTTCGCTCTACCGAAGATTGGAGAAGTATGGTCTTTAAACGGTTTGATTTAAATATAATTCTTAGAACTATATTTTTATGCCTTTCAGTTTTCTTACTTTTCTTTCTTATTACATATACCCAATTAATTGCCACATTATTTATTCTAGCGGTCTTAATTATTTTCCAAATCTATTCGCTTCTTCAATTTGTAAAAAAGACTAACCGTGAAGTAGCAAGGTTTTTTGATTCCATCCGTTACTCTGATTTCTCTCAAAGTTTTAGAAGCGGTATAAAAGATTCATCCTTTGACGAATTGAGCCAGGCATTTACAAGTGTAATTGAAAAGTTTAAGACAACACGCACAGAGAAAGAAGAAAATTTTCATTATCTGCAGACGGTTATCCAGCATATCAATATCGGACTGCTGTCATATAAGCTTGACGGCAATATTGATCTGATAAATAATACTGCAAAAAAACTCTTACGGGTAAACAGTTTAACAAATATTTCTGACCTTTCCGCAATTAGTAAGCCTCTTGCCGATTCTCTAAGGAATATAAAACCCGGTGAAAAAAATCTCATAAAAATAGCCCAGGGAAATGAGCTTCTGCAGCTTTCAATTTCTACAGCAGAATTTAAGCTTAAAGGTGAGCAGTATACCCTCGTCTCCTTTAATAACATTCAAAACGAGCTTGAAGAAAAAGAAATGGAGGCATGGCAAAACTTAATCCGCGTCCTCACTCATGAGATTATGAATTCCGTTACCCCGATCATTTCACTTTCCTCAACGGCAAGCGGCATACTTGATGAGAAGGAAAATCACGATCTAAGTCCGGAAATGATGGTAGATATTAAGGTTGCACTTAATACAATAGCCCGGCGAAGCAAAGGGCTGCTTCATTTTGTTGATGATTACAGAAATCTTACTAGAATACCTTCTCCGAACTTTCAAACATTAAAGATCTTTCCACTCTTTAAAAGGATTGAAAAACTTTTTGAGGATAGACTTAATGAGAAGAAAATAAGATTCGCTTTTTCGGTTATTCCTGAAGACCTTGAAGTAACAGCCGATTCGGATTTAATTGAGCAGGTTATAATTAACTTATTATTAAATTCATTCACTGCAATCTCAAAATCCGCAGAGCCTGAGATAAAGCTTGAAAGCAAAATTGATAACCGCGGTAACGCAATAATCCGCGTAATTGATAACGGCTGCGGTATCCCTGAAGAGCTTCAAGAAAAAATATTTATTCCTTTCTTTACAACTAACAAAGAAGGATCCGGTATCGGCTTAAGCTTATCGCGTCAGATAATGCGCCTGCATAAAGGCAGCATATCGGTTAATTCCACACCCGGCCAAGAAACAATATTTACTTTAAGTTTTTAACAAGCTGCAGATTTTCTTATCTATCGATAAACAATAATTTAAAGCTAAAAATACTTGCTAATAAATAATTATCGGATGTCATTATAAAAAAGTTTATCTGTATACTTAACTATCAAAAGGGAAAGTGAAGAGCCCACTTAAATTAAAAAAGAGGCAATACAGACCACAAACAACAAACCACAGACTACAAACCAAAGTCAACAAACCACAAACTAAACACCTTTTATCTACGTCACATTCATAATAATTTAGTCTGCATTTCAATTTAATTCTAAAAATATTTTCCTTATACTAGTAATACTGTAGTCAAAAACTAATCTGCTTACTCAATATGAAAATGACCTTTATTGAACCGCGTGCAGAATTGAAGAACCATATTAAATCAATATGGGTTTTAGAAAGCCCCATAGGGATGCCTTCATCTGCAAAAAGTATTGCAGCACCTAACGGCTGTGCAAAGATTATTATAAATATCGAAAATTCAATTATATCGAATGTAGATGGTAAATCTCAGGCAAGCAAAGAGCATGGATCCTATTTTGCGGGCAACAGAGATATACCGGTTCAGATTTCTACTCCGCTTAGGTATACATGCTTTATAGGAATTGAATTTTACCCGCATGGTGCTTATCCTATTTTCGGGATACCGATGTCTGAAATAGCTAACAACTTGTTTCCTCTTGATGTTCTATTAGAAAAATACGAAAAGAGATTCGATGAAATACTCCGCAATTTAGAGAGCATAAAAGATAAAATTGATTTCTTACAAAACTGTTTTATAAATAAATTAAAGCATAAGCAGCTTAACAATCCTTTGGTTTCGTTTTGCGTTAAAACATTACGAGCCTCTAACGGTTTACTAGAAATTTCCGAATTAGAAAAAACTACTGGTTATTCAAAGCGTTATCTTGAAATACTTCTTAAGAATCATACAGGTTTCACGCCCAAATCACTTGCGAGCATCTTTAGATTTCAAAAATTTTATTCGGGATGGGCACACGGCAAGACATATTCGGAGCTAAAAGAGGAGCTAAACAATTATTATTTTGACCAGGCACATTTTATAAAAGAATTTAAGAGGATGACCGGTTTCTCTGCACAGCAATATACCAAAGAGGTACCAAACGAATTCGGCAGACAGTTGGCACTCCATTAGAATTTCGCTTTTTTACAATATTTCATTTATGCGGAGTTATAATTTCCCAAATAAAAAAGGAATAATTATTATGAAGCAGCAAGATTATCACAATAGCATAACGGTACCTCTTAGCGCAAATTCCGCATTTGAAAATATCATAAATGTTGCGGGATGGTGGACTGCAAGTTTCAAGGGAAGCGCTCAAAAAGTAAATGACACATTTTCTGTTAACTTCGGCAAAACGTATGTGAACTTCAAGGTTATTGAAACGGTTCCCGGCAAAAAAGCTGTTTGGTTAGTAACGGATTGTTATTTGGATTGGATAAATAATAAAACTGAATGGAAAAATACCAAAATAGTTTGGGAAATGTCCTCAAAAGTCAATGAGACAAAAATTGATATGACTCATCTCGGCTTATTGCCCGAAGTTGAATGCTACATCGATTGTAAAAAAGGATGGAATTTTTATATTGAAAAAAGCTTATTCAAACTTTTAACTGAAAACAAAGGCCTACCGGATCAAGGATAAATATTATGAAAATAGCATTAGGTGAAAATTCGAAACTGACAGTTCATCCTTCGGAGCGTAAAAATGTCAGAATATTTTACCGGGATATTTTAGGCTGTCCGGTTACAAAGGAATCGGAGAGAATAGATATCTTTAAGATCGGTGATGATTTTTATCTCGGCATCATGTATGATGAGTCTGCACTAAGTCATAAAGATAGTTTGAAAGCAATCTGGCTTGAGCTTAATGTAGAAAATGTTGAGGTTCTGAAACAAAATATATTAAAAGCCGGCATTAAAGAGATTGAATACTGGGATAAAGAGCATTTTTATTTCCAGGCGCCGGGCGGACAGGTATTCCGGTTAGCCGGAAGCATGGAAGACATAACTAAGTGGCAGCATTAGTAGAAAATTGTTATTCTGTTTAATAAGCTTGGCGGTCGTATTCCGATCGTATTCTTTTAACATTTAGTTTTGTAAAAAATTCTTGAGGATTAAAGCCTATCCTTTGAAATTCAGAAGATATTGATTTGCCTGCACTTTCAAATGCCTCTTGGTTTCTCCAGACTGCAGTTGTCACATAATTATACTCGCTGATACCATCCTTTTTCTCATAAAAATATCCGTCAACAAATCCAGGCAATGTTCTAATGAAACCTTGTATTATACGGGATTGTTTCCTGAACGCTTCTCTAGATTCAGCGAGGACTGTAAAAAAATCCATTGATACAATTTCCATTATCTATTTCTTTCATAATTCGATATAAACATAATCTGCAATTTCTGAATTAGTTGTGATTTGATTTTAACCCAGCTTATGTCCTTTTACTCTCATTTACCCTAATCTCACAAAAAACGTATTTTGCACGTCATTTCAATAACTCAACGCATAAAAACCATACGTAATAGGGCCGTTTTTAGCCCATTTTTGCTCTATAAGCCTCGATTTATACCCCTCCCCTATATTTACCCCTACTTTAACAAAATCCCCCCCTTAAAAACGATTTTTGGCTTTGTACTAACCCTCGTATTATACAGTACCCCAAAAAACTGGGATAAATAATAGTTAAATTTAATATGGTGATTTATTGAAAGAAAAGATAAAAATAATCATCAGACAGACGAAATGGTAATTAGGAATGGCTATGATGCTAGCGGAAACAGATTCAGTAAACAGGTAGGTAATACATTTAATTATTATATAAATGGAAAAGATGGAAACAAAGAGATAATCAATCCCGGACCATTAAGCGATAATGTAGTAATTAATGACAATGCTAACGGAGAAAATACCGGCTAGATACATATTGATCTTGATGGGAATATGATTTATTACTATTACTTAAAAGGCCACCTTGGCGATATAAAGATGATATTAAATTATTCATGTGGAGTAGACAGTTATAATGATTACTATCCATTTGGTATGCAAATGCCCGGGAGAAACCTGGTATCTAGTGCAGATGCAAGATATAAAAATACCGGTAAGGAAAGGGATGCCGAAACTAATCTGGATTACTTCGGTGCGCGGTATTAGGATAGCTGGCGCGGGCAGTGGGGGCAGGTGGATCCGATGGCAGAATTTCATCTTGATCAAACACCTTACGCGTATTGCTATAATAATCCTATAAAATCCATAGATTCTTTAGGCTTGGATACCATGAGCACGCAACAATTACCAAATGATAAAGATGATAATATTCCTGGTAATTGTCGAGGGCCATCATATTCCCCAATGAGGGTCAAAAGCATTCACTATACTTATCATTATCCTTTGGTTCCTAGCCAATTTTTATCATCCTTTGGCTGGGATTAATGCAATTCTACTCCAAAGGCATCTATGCTTTGCTTTGGAAAAGCTAACCCTTTTTTCTTCAGTATTCGGCTTAAAAGCTGCCCAATACTTTTTCTAAAATAAATCTGGAAAAGACAGATTAGCAAAGACTATTTTTTCTGGGGTAAGCAATATAAAACTAACAATTAAACTTATTAACTGTGGTTACGCAGGGTGCTGATCAGAAAGTTGCATACTCAAGTTAAATTAAAATTCATTTTAGTATACATACTGTAGAATAATTCATCATAATTCCCTTATAATAAACTACTTTCCCAAAATAAAACTGCCTTATGAAGCTAAAATGTGGGCTGTTATAATATTAATTTGAACTGTTTCCTTTGTTAAATGAAGAATTTAAAAATAATAGACTAGATGTAATACTATCCTACTACCGTACTGCTACCGTCCTGAGTAGCGACTCATATCGGTAGTAGGCCGGTATCATACCGGTAGCAGGCTCTGTTTAATACCGGTGAGGGGTTTTTAAAGTGTAATAGTGTAACAATATTTGCTAATAAATTATGCAAAATTTTCTCTACATTTTGAATATAAATTCAACTTACTATATGCAAAATAGGATTTACAATAATTGGAATCTGATTTGCCGGAAATATGACAGGTAAATTAGAGGCAGCTTTGAACAAGGTATAGGTAAATTAATTATATGTTAATTGAAGAAATATTAAGACAGGTAATAAAGACCCAGAACTCAGCTTTTTTTTATACTCCACCTGGGTATTCCGGCGACAGCAGTTATTTCTTTAAGAATCCTGTTAGTGTAATTACAGCATTTAACGGTGATGAACAATTGACTGCACTTACGAAAGTTGAAAGAGAGATAGAATCCGGAAAGGTTGGATATGGACTTTTATCATATGAAGCAGGTTATGCCTTTGAGAAAAGTTTAGCTCCATTATTAAATTATAACGGTCAAGAGTTAATTAAATTTTGTTTTTTTGATAGTACCGCTGTATTAAAAATAAATCCCGAAAATTTGGACTTTGAATCTCATGATATTGAGAGATGCAAAATATCTGCTTTGCGCTTTACCCGAACAAAGGATGAGTTTATAAATAAAATATTGCGGATAAAAAACCATATAGCAAATGGAGATACATACCAGGTTAATTATACTATAAAAGCAAAGTTCAAGCTTACCACCGACCCGATATTGTTATTTAAAGAACTGATCTTTAATCAATCTTCACAATATTGTGCTTTTGTTAATAACGGAGATGAAATAATTATATCAATATCGCCCGAGCTTTTCTTTTCAATTAATGGAAAAGAAATAACAGTTAGGCCTATGAAAGGTACGATAAAAAGGGGGATTAATTCTAATGAGGATCTTAAGTGCAAAAATGAGCTGTTGAACAGTGTAAAGGATAAAGCCGAGAACTTAATGATTGTAGATCTTTTAAGAAATGACATAGGAAGAGTGAGCGAATATGGTTCAATACAGGTAAATAAAATATTTGAAATAGAAAAGTATGAATCTCTTTACCAAATGGTATCAGAAATAAAGGGTAAATTAAAAGAAGGTATAAAATTCAGTGAAATAATTCGGAGTATCTTTCCTTGCGGATCAATTACCGGTGCGCCTAAGATAAGAACTATGGGAATAATAAAGGAGCTTGAGGTTGAGAATAGAGGGATATATACTGGTGCAATCGGATTAATAAAAGACAATGGAATGATCTTTAATGTGGCGATAAGAACATTAACAATAAATAAACAAACCTTGAATGGCGAGCTAGGTATAGGAAGCGGTATTGTGTGGGACAGCGATCCGGAAAAAGAATTTGAAGAAACCCTTCTTAAAAGCAAGTTCCTTACAAAGCCGAATGAATATTTTGAACTAATAGAAACAATGCTGGTTGAAAAGAGAAATATATTTCTATTAGACCGTCATATGGAACGGCTTAAATATTCAGCGGAGTATTTTCTATTTCATCTTGACGGTAACGAAATATTGAATACAATTAAAAGAGCGGTTGAGAGTTTAGATATTTCAAAGAAATATGTTCTTCGGCTTCTTCTGAATAAATGGGGAAAGATAAAAATCGAGATTAAAGAGTATCCGGTTAGGCAGAAAGAGATAAACATTATTATTTCTGGTAAGAAAATAAATTCGGGCAATCCGTTTCAGTATTTTAAGACTACTCTAAGAAAGCTTTATGATGATGAGTATCATTATTATTCGGCTAAGGGATTCTTCGATGTAATATTTATTAATGAAAGGGAGGAAATTTCGGAAGGAGCTATAACTAATATTTTTATCAAGCAGAAAGATATTTGGCTTACGCCCAGGATAAGTTCCGGAATATTATCAGGAATTTACAGAAACTGTTTTATTGAGTCCAACAATAATGTTAAAGAAACACATCTTTATAAAAATGATTTATTAAATGCTGATGAAATAATGCTGACAAATTCAGTCAGAGGCAAAGTAAAAGTAAATAAATTATTTGGTGACTTTGATACTTTATTAAAAGAATATTCATGATTTCATTTTATAATTCAGGAACTAATACAGGCCGAGAAAGAGTGCTTTGAAACAAAGATATTAATTTGAATAGAAAAACTGAAGTGTATTTGAAGTACAAATTGGGTCTGAATAAGCCAAGGAGGGCGATTTTTCTCTTGTTAGCAAAAAAATAACCTCCAAATTCTTTCGATTTTGAAGGTTTTCGTGCACCCTGCGGGACTCGAACCCGCGATCTGCTGATTAAGAGTCAGACTATATCTTTATAATTCAGCCTGATTTCAAACCTTTAGAACCAATCGTTCAGTAAATCGTTAATTACACTTCAAATAAAACAAATCTATTAATCAATAGCAATTTTTACTAATATTCTAATTATTTTTTGTCTTCAGTTCTTTGAAATCCTGGCTCTGAATCAGAAAGAGAAAATAAATGTATAAATACATGGAGAGTAGATGCTAGGGAATAAAATTCCATGCATTTCTCTCACAGAAACCACTGATACATCGAGGATTTCTAATAATATTCAAGGTATCAGTCTATTAAAATTCTATGCGGAATACTACGAATACATATTACTGAAATACTCGGATAAATATCTTAAATCAATTACGACCGTTTTTAACCATGTGTTCAAACACTTTGGAAAAGAAAGGTCGCTTCAAGATATCGAGCTTCGCGAATGGGATAAGTTCTTTCTGCATTTAATTAGACAATGTCCCGGGGGAGTTCCAGTGTACCTCAGGACCATGAAATCAGCTCTGAATAAAGCGTTAGAGTGGAACTTGATTTTGGAGAATCATCTCAGAAAGATCAAATTACCTAAAAGGCAAAAGGAAGAGCAGAAGACTTTATCTGTTAAAGAACTTGAAGACATCTTAGATGCCGTCAAGAATGAACAGATAAAGGCTCTGATTAAAACTGCATATTTTACTGGGTTAAGATTATCTGAACTAATAAATCTGAAAGTAATAAATATTGATTTAAAATCGCGTTTCTTAAAAGTCGGAGATGAGGTTTTTAAAACTAAATCAAGGAAAATTAGAGAAGTCGCAATGAGTTCACAAGTGGTTTCTTTACTTGAGGAAATAATAATCAATAAAAGACCGGATGATTTGTTATTCGGGAAATCGGCAAAGTTTCCTTATGCAGCAGATTACGTTTCACGCGTTTTCAAAAAAGCTGTAAGAAGGAAAAAATTAAACGACCGAATTCATTTCCAT
>Ga0075269_10000146_pt1 | contig 11875 bp, 7 predicted proteins | sample SF_Rice_5C_0N_10_FD_69773 | JGI IMG/M metagenome (GOLD analysis project Ga0075269, IMG submission 69773) | Rice paddy soil microbial communities from Twitchell Island, California, USA - SF_Rice_5C_0N_105 | ecosystem: Environmental > Terrestrial > Soil > Paddy field/soil | place: USA: Twitchell... | reverse complement strand
TAAAAAACGTTTACTTTCAAATTTATACAGTGAATATTATTGCTGCTAACTTTATTTTATACCCCGGAAGCTTTTATAATTGTAATAATTAATTGAAGACTAAAATATAATATGCCTCTAATACCGGTCAACTACCGACCCACATCCTACCATGACGGCTTCATAACCGCTTAAAAGTATGTATTTAAGCGGTTATGAAGCCGTCATGATCGGAGGAAGATAAGTAGTATATCGGTAGTATAGCTTAATTATCATGCTATCCGTTATTTCTGGGTTAGAATGTTAAAATTACACAAATGGCATAAATTTGATAAAAACTTACCAGTTAGTAGGTTAACTTGAATTAATAACATTTTTTATTTCAGTCTGCTTTAATAAGCAAATACACTCTTCTTTAATTATTTATTTTGGGTAATGTAAGTTTACTTTTTCTAACCGGTTATGATTAAATAAATATTCCAATCTTTATTTTAAGAAAACCGTATTTTAGATAAGTATCTATTAGTTGTGAAACCAAAATCATAGTCACCGGAAGCTACGTGAAGATTGATGGTAAATGGATATATGTTAATCTTTTTGAATGCGTATTGCTTGAACCCCACCTATGCCTTTTCAAAGGTGGACATCGTGTTATTAACTTGAAAGGTAATTATAAATAAACATTGCTTTTATGGTTAATAATCAAAAAATGAAAGATGGCAACTAAAACATTAATTAAGTATTAATATAAAAGATGCCATCCTTTCAAAGTAAAATTATTTTACTAAACTTTATGGCTTATTAAATGACCGTTATGCCTAATAAAAGATTTACTCTTTTCTTTTAAAGTTGTACTTGGCTTATCAAAATTATCTTCAGAATTATACGTTTTAGTTGCAGCAATTCTATTTGATATTTTGAACTTAGAGACTAATTGTTCAAGGTTGTTTGTAAGCCTATTTAAATCTTCAGCAGCTTTTGCAATCTGCTGTACACCTGCAGAGCTTTGCTGTGTTACGCTGCTTATTGCCTCAATGTTCTTACTAATCTGTTCAGATGCCGAGGACTGTTCTTCGCTAGCTGCTGCTACTTGAGTTATTATATCTACAACGTTTGCCGCACCGCTTATTATCTGCTTCAGTGATTCGCCTGCTTTGTCAGCCAATTGCTTGCCGATCTCAACTTCCTTGGTACCTTCTTCCATCGAAATAACCGCACCATCGGTATCTTTTTGGATCTGTTTTATCATTGCTGCAATTTCTTTTGTAGCCTTGGTTGTCCTTTCTGCAAGCTTTCTTACTTCATCAGCAACAACTGCAAATCCGCGCCCTTGCTCTCCTGCACGTGCCGCTTCAATTGCAGCATTTAATGCAAGAAGATTTGTTTGGTCTGCAATGTCATCAATAACCTGAACTATTTCACCTATTTGCTCACTGCTTTTACCAAGCTGTTGAACTGTATCGGCGGATTTCTTTACCACATCAGAAATACGGTTCATTCCCTTAATAGTCTCGTATACTACACTGCCGCCTTCTTGAGCAATCTCGCCGTATTTCTTTGATGCGTCTGCTGCAGAACCCGAATTTTTAGTCGTCTCAATTATCGTCTTTGTCATCTGTTCCACTGCGCTTGCAACTTCGCTTGCCTGCTGGCTCTGCTCTTCGGCACCGGCTGCCATTTCTTCTGTGCTAGAAGAAATTTCAGTTGAGGAGCTTGCAGTTGCTGCAACAGACTCGGTTACTTCACTAATAACTTTCTCTAATGAGTCTCCTAAATTATTTACATACCCTTGAAGCCTTTTAAAGTTACCTTTAAATTCCCCGTCCATTCTTATGGTAAGGTCGCCGGTAGATAGTACTTCCAATACTTTTTCTGCTTCACTTACTCTTGTCACTATTTCATTGACTGTATTATTAAATCCTTTTATAATTTCATTATATCCGCCTGCAAATTTATCCGCATTGCCTCTTTTATCAAGTTCACCGTTTATTGCCCAATTTGTCATTGTATCAGTTTCGCCTTTCACTTCTTTCAAAGCTTTAGTCGTTCTATTTACTGCAGGTGCGATTTCATCGTCTTCATCTTTGAGAGGAATATCAAAATTGAAATCTCCCTCGGATATTCTCTTCATGCTTCCAACAACACTTTTTTGAAGATCATCGGCGAATTGATCCATTGTTTTAGACATTATTCCAATCTCATCAGACGTATTTAATTTTAATCTTTCGCTTAAATGTCCTTTGCTCATTTCCTGTATCATTGCGGTTGTTTTCTTTAAAGGGTAGCTTATAATCCTTGATATATAAACTCCAATACCCAACCCGATACCAATTGCACCAATAATTAGTAATATCATATAAGTTTTAGCATCTGCATAAACAACATCGCTTTGATCGTAGGCATCTTTACCATTTTGCTCTTTAATACGAGATAATTGAGACAGCAAAGTATCGACAACATCTGATTCCTGTCTTGCTTTTGTTTGTGCAAGTGTAACTGATTCTCTTTTAGAAGCAAGGTCTTCAGTCATTGCTAATGAAACGACTTGCTGGGATACTGCATAAAAATCTTTCCATGATTTTTCAAAGTCAGCTAATAGTTTCTTGCCTTCATTTGTATAAAAAAGCGGCCTTGCAGATTCAATATTATTCATTAATATTTCTTTGTAATGATCCATTGCTTCTTTAAAATTTTGCTGGTCCTCTTTTGTAGAAGCAAGTAAAAGATTATTCTGCGCCCTTCCGTAATATATTAAATCAATGTTGGCTTCCTTTATAAAAGATATTCCCACTGTTTCCTTTGTATAAAGAGAATTCAGCATATTGTTAATAGTACCCATATTGGAAATTCCTTCGTATCCGATAAGAGCAGTAATAGCGGATAGGATAATAAAAGCCATAATAAGCTTTGAAGCAATTTTTAAATTATAGAACCATTTCATTTTTAACTCCGGTTATTATTATAAATTATTTAATTAAGCAACTTCAGATAATTCTTTCTCTTCACTTCCCGAAAGAATTTTTTCTAAGTCTATAAGTATTAATAGCCTGTCTTCAAGCTTTCCTACAGACTTAATAAATTCAGAATTTATTCCTGCTGCTATTTCCGGCGGAGCTTCAGTTATATCCGATGGAATACGCAGCACTTCTCTAACTGCATCTACAATAAAACCGACAGTTTTATTATTCACTTCAACAACAATTATCCTGGTGTTTTTATCGTGTTCTTTACGAGGCATGCCAAGCTTTTGCCGAAGATCAATTACCGGTATTACCTTACCGCGCAGGTTTATTACTCCGTCTACAAATTCCGGTGCGTTGGGGACTTTAGTTATCTGCAGCATCCGGTTTATTTCCTGCACGCAAAGGATGTCAACTCCAAACTCTTCATTACCGACATTAAAGCTTACTAGCTGCAATAGTTCGGATGAATTGTTCTTGTTGTCTTTATTTTCAGTCATTTATTCCTCCAATATGATATTTAATTAATTGTTTCGTCCTTGATTGGCAAGATCATTTTTACAAGTGTGAAAAAGCCGGTCTCGCTTTCAATTCTAAAGCTTCTGTCATAAAGCGCAGACAATCTTTTAACTATTGCCAGCCCAAGCCCGCCTTTGTTCTGGCGGTAGTTATCAACATGTTTCCTCTTAAAAGGGTCTTCATCCAAAATAAAATCTTTTGGAAAGCCGTTGCCGTAGTCCATTATATAAAGACAATACCGGTTTCTTTCTACGCTGCTTGATACGCTTATTATTGTTCCTGCTTTTGTATGCCTTAACGCATTATCAATTATTTCAGTTACCGCACACCTAAAATGCTCTTCCTTAATTACTAACGGTACGTTCAATAATTTTATTACAATATCTTCTTCTCTTGCGAATTCTTTCACTTTCTCCGAAACGATAGACATAATAATCTCTTCGGAATTAAGGGTTATGTTATTTAACAAAGAGCGGCATGTCTCCTGTTCATGAGAAAGCAGCATCAGTTCGGTATAAAACAAAAACTTTTCAACTCTCTTCGATAACTTCATTTCGGATTTTTTAATGTTTTTCAAAATCTCGATCTTATCGGCATCATCAAAATTCTTAAAGTCTTCAAACAGCATATCTGTAAAGCCTGCTATGGTTACCAGCGGGTTGCGTAACTCATGATGCAAATACCGCGATACATTAATTACTACTTCCTTAAACTTCTCTTCGCATTTCTTTTTTTTCTCCAGCCTAATTTTTATAGCAGTCAATAGATCTTCCATCTTGAAAGGTTTTGTGAAGTAATCTTCAGCGCCGAAGTTCATTCCCTCTCTTACATCGCCTCTATCATTTTTTGCTGTTAGAAAAATAAAAGGTATAGTCGAGGTTGTGTGATTCTCTTTTATAATATTTAAAGTCTCATAGCCGCTTAAACCGGGCATCATTATATCAGCTATTATTAGATCGGGTATTGTATTTCCCAAAATTGTTAATGCTTTTGAACCATTATCTGCAGTTATCGATTCATATCCATTAAATGCTAGTATTTCGGCTACGCCATTCCGTATGCAGTCTTCGTCTTCAATAATTAAAATCTTTTCCATTTCACAAAAAATATTCTTACTTGAAGATATATTCGGCTAAAAGTGATTTAGATTTATTAAAATGTTATGACCGATAGTTAATGGTGATATTCGATTGATTTGAGTTGTGAAATAGATGAATTTGATATAAGGGAGTTAAAAACTTATTGAAAACAGAAAAGGTGTGAATTATTTAAACTTTTATTACTCATCTACAAATACACAATTTAATTCAAGTCCCCGATTTTTATTAAAATAAGCGGTGAAAAATTTATGCCGGCTTTACGTCCAATTTTTATTTTAAGCTGGATCGCATGAGTTTTGCGTATCTCTGGCTGATAACAAAAGTTTCATCCAGTTCTTTCATGTGAACCAGATAAGCGCCGCTGCTCCATTTAGAAATGTTTTTAACAAATTTCATGTTTATTATTGTGGACTTATGTATTCGTTTAAAAGTGTTCCCCGGTAAAAGCTTTTCCCATTTAGCTAAAGTTCTTCGTATCGAGAATTTAAGAGAGCCGTTTATTATTACTATCGAATTGTTGCCGCTGCCGGTAATGCATCTTATATCTCCAACTAAAATAAGCTTAGGCACACCTTCTGAAGTAATAAAAATATAATCATTCTCTGTCAGCTTTTTTTCAATATCTGCTGCATTTTCACTCGAACCGGGGTTGGATGCATTTTTTGATATCATATTTTTCTTAAGTCTTAACTTAATTGAATTTAGCAGGTCAATCGAGTCGAAAGGTTTTACAATATAATCATCGGCGCCAAGCTGCATACCGATTCTTAAGTCTTTCAAATCTGCTTTTGCAGTTAAAAAGATAAAAGGAATTTGTGACGTTTCTTTCTTCTTCCCGAGTTCTTTTTTCACTTCGTATCCATCAACGGTAGGCATTAGAATGTCGCAGATTATAAGATCCGGTTTGGTTCGTTTTATTAAACTAAGTCCTTCTTCCCCATTATCAGCCGTCGTAACCGAATAACCGTTTGCTTCAAGCAAATCTCTTAACCCCATGTTTAGCGAATTATCATCTTCTATTATCAATACTTTAGACATCTTTCATCTATTGATTCTAAATTATCGGAATTTCAATTGTAAAAGATGTTCCTTTATTTACCTCGCTCTCTAAATAAATTTTACCGTTTATTAGTTCAACCATTCTTTTGACGATTGTAAGCCCCAAACCTGTTCCCGGAGTTGTTCCAATATTTTTTCCTCTGTGAAATGAATCAAATATCTTTCCCTGTTCTGCTTTAGGAATACCTATTCCTTCATCTTTTACGTTGAATATAATTTTTGAATCGTTACTATCTACATTAAAATATATGTTAGCACTCACCGGAGAATATTTTACTGCGTTTGAAAGAAGATTCGATAAAATCTGTTTTAGCGGTCTATTGTCTAGATATACTTCCTTTAAGTCAGCCATATAGTTAAAATGTATCCTGTTGTTACCTTTCAGATTAAGATTGGATTCTTCGACAACCGCCAAACAAATCTTCTGCAGATCCAGTACTTTTGGCTCTAATTTTATTTTCCCCGTTTCGGACTTGCTTACCATTAGGACATCATTAATTAGCTCGGTCATATAATCGACAGCGTAATGTATTTTACCTATATATGAATAATATTTTTCATCATCGATATTACGTCCGTACAATTTAAGCAAGTCGGAAAATATTTTTATAGTTGTCAAAGGCGTTCTGTATTCATGAGATGCTACAGAAATAAACCTTGATTTCAATTCGTTAAGCTCTTTTTCTTTCTCCAGCGCTTCTTGTATCTGCATCTCATATTTCTTTTGCTTCTTAATTTCTATTGCAAGTTTTTGATTGGACTCCACCAAAGATAAAGTCCTTTCCTCCACAAGCTTTTCAAGCACGGCATGATCTTTTTTCAATTTCTTTTCGGCAGCTATCCGGTCGGTAATATCTCTAACAATAATCAGCACTTCGTCGTCTGAATATTTAATCATCCTACCTTCCAGGTGATAATTTCTTTTATCGATATTCAGGTCGTATAAAATGGTTTGTATTTCTCCAGCCGTAAATGCTTCATTCAATCTTTCATAAAACATTTGCTTAAAAGATAAGGGGACATAATCATCTAATTTCTTTTTTACTAATAAAGAAGGTTCAATAGAGAATTTAATATTGTTTTCGGCTTTATAGTCGACACAAATACCTTCACGATCAAAAATAAAAATAGTATCCGGTATAGCGCTTAATATTGCGTTATTCTTTCGTTCCGCATCTATTATTGATTCTATGGCTTTTTTTCGCTCGGTTATATCTTCAAGCGAAACATATATCTGATCAGGCTTTTCACATCCAGGTCGGAACAACGGTACAGCAGTAATTATAAGCCACCTATATTCCTTCTCTTTATAATTATACGACCCTATTATTTTGTTTCTTACTGTTTCACCAGTAGATAATGCAACAATTGATGGAAATTCTTCTTTTTTATATGTTGTTCCGTCTTCCATGATACTTTTCCATTCCCTGTTGAATACCGACTTCCCTAACAATTCATCCGTGCTGATTCCCAAAATATTTTCAGCGGCGGGATTAGCTTCAATTATCTTTCCGTCAGCGTCCTGAAAAATTATACCCAGAGTCATTATCTCAAACAGAGCCCGGAATTTTATGTGCGAAAATTTCTTGCGCGTATCGTCAATTAATACATTCATCATTCCGGTTATTTCGCCTGACTCGCTCCTTATAGGGGCGCATGAAAGAATAAGAGGTATTAGTGTTCCATCTTTCCTTTGCCTTACAATTTCAATTCCGGTTAACTGTCCTCCTTCTAGTAATCTCTTTTTTAATTGTTCGAATTCAGCAATTTTATTTTCTGGTATGATTGGATTTTTCTTCCCCAATACTTCATCTTCGCTCCAGCCGAATGTGTTTTCTGCAGCCTTATTCCACTTCATCAGGGTGCTGTCAAAGCCCATTGCTGTTATCGGCAGCGGCGAAGCATCCATGACCGCTCTAAGTAGTTCTTCCTTGTCGTAATTGTTTTTATAAGATTGATACTTTTTTAATTCATTCTTCAATACGGCATTTTCTCTTTTCAACCGTTCCAGTTCATCTCTTAAATTTATCTCTTTTTCGTAAATATTGTTCATAATAATAAATATATAAATTTTGGAGTAAGATTCGGTTTCGAATATTATACCGGTCTTATTAATTATTTGAATTTTGCTTTACAGTATCGGAAGTGATTAATAAAGTACAAGAAACACCACATCAAGAATTATTACTTCTCAGAGTTGATGTTAAAATTATTTTACAAAGTAAGAAATCCGCAATAATTATAGTCACTGCTATTTTAAATATAACGTGGAACTAATCAATAATCTGTAATAGCGTGTACTACAATAACACTTTAGATTATTCTAAAGAAAAGCGTGTTTACAAGAATAAGTGAGTCGCAAGCATATTATTAAAAGCTAATTTAAGGCTTGATTTCATACCTATCTATTTCACGAATATTATTCTTCCATGAATTTTGTATTATACCGTCTACTCTTTTAATATTATTTTGTTTCATTTTTCTTGATCTCGTAGATGCCATATTATTGTTCTAAAAATACCCAAATACTGACAGAGAATTCATGAGTTTCTTATTGCCGGCATTGTCTATAAATATCTAATTCAATATTTTGATTTGCTTATGCTCCTCATGCATTATCCTTCACCTTCTTCTTCAATTCCTGTAATTTATTCAATGCTTCCAGAGGTGTCATGTTATTTAGCTCAATACCGTCAATCTCTCCTCTTAATTTATCATCGCGTATCTCAAATAAATTTATTTGATTATCATTTTCATTCTTCATCTTTTTAAGCTTCTCTTTCTTCTCTTCATACGGCGTAAGCTCTTTACTCTCAAGATTGGAAAGGATTTCTTTCGCCCTCTTTGTAACAAACATCGGAAGCCCTGCCATCTGCGCTACTTGAATTCCGTAACTGTGGTCTCCTCTTCCCGGATTTACCCTGTGTAGGAAAAATACTTTGTCATCATGCTCCCTGACTTCAACTTTATAATTCCTAATTCGTGGGAAAAGCTCTGCCATTTCATTCAGCTCATGGTAATGTGTGGCAAAAAGCGTTTTAGCCGAAATATCCGGATTCTCATGAAGGTATTCAGTCAACGCCCATGCTATTGAAATACCATCAAATGTACTTGTGCCCCGCCCTATCTCATCTAAAAGTATTAAGCTTTTCGAAGTTGCATTGTTTAAGATGTTTGCCGCCTCCTGCATTTCAACTAAAAACGTACTTTCACCTGCAGAGATATTATCACTTGCCCCGACACGCGTAAATATTCTATCAACTAATCCGATCTGAGCCCTCTTTGCAGGTACAAACGATCCTATTTGCGCTAGCAATACAATCAGACCCACCTGTCTGAGATAAACAGATTTACCAGCCATATTCGGCCCGGTAAGTATTATTATCTGGTCTTCTTTACTGTCTAGCTTGCAGCTATTGGGATTGAACTTTTCTCCCGGCGGCAGTATCCTTTCTACAACAGGATGCCGCCCTTCTATTATTTCAATCTTCGTATTTTCGTCAAGTTCGGGCTTTACATAATTATACTGCTCGGCACATTCTGCTAATGAAAGGAAGCAGTCAAGCATTGCTATCAATCTTGCATTCTGCTGTATTGTTTCTGCTTCAGCAGAAACAGTCAGACGCACTTCATTAAATAATTGAGACTCAAGCTCGTAAATCTTCTCCTCGGCATTTAAAATCTTCTCTTCATATGTTTTTAATTCCGGTGTTAAAAATCTCTCTGCATTAACTAATGTCTGCTTCCTGATATAGTCAGAAGGTATCTTATCTTTATTAGCATGGCTGACTTCAATATAATACCCGAATACTTTATTGAAGTTAACTTTAAGAGTTGATATACCCGTCCGCTCTCTTTCGGATTTCTGAAGTTTAGCAATCCAATCCTTTCCGTGCAGTGAAATATCTCTCAGCTCATCAAGCTCTGCACTGAACCCGTTCCGTATAACTCCCCCGTCTATTATATTCAGCGAAGGAGTATCTACGATGGCAGTTTGGATCTTTTCTACCAACCTTTCAAGTAGATGCAGCTCTTCTGAAATCTTCGAGAGAGTTTTTACTTTTGCGTTATCTAGGTGCTCCTTTATTGAAGGAATTTTCTTTAGCGAAGTTTTAATTGCAACTATATCTCTTGGATTTGCTCTTCCTGTACAGACCTTGGAAATAAGCCTCTCTAAGTCGCCGATCTCTTTTAGATCTTCAATTAAATTCTTTCTTAAAGATTTATTCTTTACAAGATCTTCTATACTATCCTGTCTTTTCAATATAAGATCGAGCTTTCTCAATGGTGCTGATATCCATTTCTTTAACAGCCTTCCGCCCATTGCAGTTTCTGTCTTATCTAGAATCGAAATGAGTGAACCTTCACGCCCCCCGTCATGCATTGAAAAGGTAATCTCTAGATTCCGCCTAGTCGAATGATCTAATGACATATATTCGGAAGGATTATAGACAGATACTTTATTCAGATGCGAGAGGTTCTCTTTCTGCGTTTCCTGCAAATAATTTAAGATTGCCCCCGAAGCAATAATCCCTGAATATAGATTTTCTATTCCGAATCCTTTTAAGCTTACAGTCTTAAACTGCATCGTCAGCAGATCTTTTGCATATTCGAAATTGAAGATCCAATCCTCCAGCTTTGTTACTCTTGCAGTTTGATTTATCTTTTGTATAAGAGCGATTAGTTCTTCTTTATCCCTTTTAGCAATTAAAATTTCTGAGGGGAGTATTGTCTCAATCTGCTGCTGAATGAAAGCAATTGGTACTTCATATGTATAAAACTCTCCGGTAGAAATATCGCAGAAAGATATACCGGCAGATTCTTCTCTCCTGTGTAACGCCATTAGGTAATTATTTTTCTTATGATCGAGGAGCTTTTCGGAAAAAGCAACTCCCGGCGTTACTACTTCAATTACCTCTCTCTTTACAATCCCTTTTGCAAATTTAGGGTTCTCAATCTGCTCACATACTGCAACTCTATATCCTGCCCTTACAAGTTTGGGAAGGTAAGTATCTAAAGCATGGTGAGGAAAACCTGCTAGCGGTACTTCTTCGGCAGCACCGTTTGCCCGCTTGGTTAAAGTAATCCCCAGTACCTTGGAAGCAATTTTTGCATCTTCTTCGAAGGTCTCAAAGAAATCACCCATCCTGAATAGCAAAATAGTATCGGGATAAGATGCTTTAATCTTATTGTATTGAGTCATTAATGGAGTCTGCATCATGATTTCATTATTAGGAAATTAAAAATACTTTAATAACGAAAGAATTTCAATTAATATCAAAAAAAGATATTAAGATTTTTAGAATATTTACTTTGAATACCCTTAATAGTAATATGGGAATATTAAATAACTCAGAGGCATTCCAATTTCTAATTATGCAAGATCCCAATAAATCCATAATAATTTGATTTAAGGCCATTATTTTGATCGGGTGGGTATTTATATAGAGCTTCTAAGAAATCGAAGCTTATAAACGAAAAATCGACCTAAAACCTACGCTATTACGTATGTTTTTTTAACAGTTGAATATTAAAAATGTTTACAATTACTCAAAATTAAAAGCCCGGATCTTCTTGATAAATTTTATATAATTCCATATCTTCCCCTCTGTTTAATTACCTAGGGATGGATTTTATATAAATCATGGATGAACAAAGCCGTTTTTTTATTAGTTGCATTTACTGTAATGATCGTTGGCTCTGTTCTAATTTCTTCAGTTGAAAAATTTCTTGTATTAAATTATTGGAATGGATTATTTTTATTATGATGGGATGGTATTTACATCATTATTTATCTAGCATATAACTGAAGTTACGCAAATTGCAAATTCATAAAAGTAGATCTTAATTTGTCAAAATCTACATGAAGAAATATAGTTTTATTATATGGTAGATCAATTATAATGAAAGGGATGTATAATTATTAGACCATGTTATTAATCAATGCTTGATAATTATATACTTAATTAATATAAATATAGGAGAGTAAAAAATCATGGGGGCAACTATAAAAGACGTTGCTAAAGCTGCCAATGTGTCTATAGCAACTGTTTCTTTGGTTATACATGATCATAAACGAATTTCAAAAGAAACAAAAAACAAAGTACTCAAAATAATTGAAAATATAAATTACACCCCTTCTCGTTCCGCTAGAGAATTAGTTACTAAAAAAACGGGGAATATCGGTTTTATTATTACCCATGATCATTTTTTAAGAAATGAACCGTTTTATACTCAAATATTTATCGGTACAGAAAT
>Ga0075269_10000145_pt1 | contig 12100 bp, 11 predicted proteins | sample SF_Rice_5C_0N_10_FD_69773 | JGI IMG/M metagenome (GOLD analysis project Ga0075269, IMG submission 69773) | Rice paddy soil microbial communities from Twitchell Island, California, USA - SF_Rice_5C_0N_105 | ecosystem: Environmental > Terrestrial > Soil > Paddy field/soil | place: USA: Twitchell... | reverse complement strand
AATTAACTCATTAAACTTAATCGAAGCAAAAGAAGGATAAAACATGCATGAAGAAGTTCTCACTAACGGATATGAACTTGTATATAAGAAGCCTTCTACATTAACTTCGAAGCCGTTCCATTATTGTCCGGGATGCGGGCATAGTGTTGTTCACCGGCTGCTCATGGAAGTTGTTGAAGAGAAAGGACTGCAGGAAACCACAATAGGAGTTGCTCCTGTGGGGTGCTCTGTATTCGCATACGATTATATGAATATCGATATGCAGGAAGCCGCACATGGCAGAGCAAGCGCAGTTGCTACCGGGATAAAAAGAATACATCCTGACAAGTATGTTTTTTCATACCAGGGCGACGGAGATTTGGCAGCTATAGGTACAGCAGAAACAATACATACAGTTAACCGTGGTGAAAATATTCTGGTCATCTTTATTAACAATGCTATATACGGAATGACCGGCGGGCAGATGGCGCCGACAACATTGCTTGAGCAGGTTACATCAACAACACCATACGGCAGAAAACATGAGCAGATGGGATATCCGTTGAGAATTACGGAATTACTTGCACAGCTTCCGGGTGCTTATTATGTTACCCGGCATTCAGTCCATACTGTAAATGCCGTAAGGAGATTAAAAAAGGCGATCGAAAAATCATTCGATTATCAGAAGCTTAACAGAGGCACTTGTTTTATTGAGGTCGTGTCCAACTGTCCTTCGGGATGGAAGATGACCCCGCTTGAAAGCAACAAGTGGCTTGAAGATAATATGTTCCCTTTATATCCCATAGGAGATATAAAGGTACCAAAAGAGAAATAAGAAAGAAGGCGAAGGAAATTTAAGATGCAAAAAGCTCATGAAATAATATTTGCCGGATTCGGAGGACAGGGAATTCTTTCGATGGGACAGATTATTGCTTATTCAGCTATGATAGAAGAGAAAGAGATAAGCTGGATGCCTTCATACGGACCTGAGATGCGAGGAGGAACGGCAAACTGTATAGTAATAGTATCGCCGGAAAGAATCAGCTCTCCCATTATATCAAGGTTTGATTCTGTCATAGCACTTAACCAGCCGTCGATGGATAAATTCGAGCAATGTGTAAAGCAGGGCGGGCTTTTGCTATACGAACAATCGACGATAATAAATCAGCCCACGAGGACAGATATAGAAGTAATGGGAATACCGGCAAATGAAGAAGCGCAGAAGCTGGGCAAGAAGCAAGTGGCAAATATGATTTTGGTAGGCGCCTTTTTAGAGAGACGGCCTATAGTGAAGGTAGAAAATATTGTTAAAGCATTAAAGAAAGTGCTGCCGGAAAGGCATCATCACTTAATTCCGTTAAATGAGAAAGCTCTTGAATTGGGCAGCAAGATAGCAAAAGAAATAAGTATCCAAAGAAAGCAGGTTGAACAAATTATATAAAAAATATTCGTTCACAAGAATGGAAGAGGCAGAATATGAAAGAAAATGAAGTTAAGTGTTTGCATGCATGCAAGAATACTTGCGCAATGCTGAATGAGGCGCTTCGCAAGGAAGCAACAATAGTACGTTTTTATGAGAGCATGCTGGATGAGTGCAACCTTCCTGAGGTGAGAAGTTTTATAACTGACACAGTGGAAGAAAAGAGGAAAGGGATACTTCGAATCATACAGAAGCTGAATGAGATCCACGCCCGTTCGCAGGTAATAGACGGAGTAATATCAAGCTTTAACAACATAGACGGATAAGAGATCACCATTAAATTAGAGGTTTCTGATTAAATAATCCGGACAAGCCTAATAGCCTCAAATAATTCCAATAGCCATGCAACTACATTGTTGTGTTGTTTTATAGCATTAAAGGCTTACCGTGGTAAACAATAGGTTTCAATTGGTAAGTCGATTCAAATAGTTACTAAACTTGAATCTGTAAATAAGCTTTTAGGAATATTTCTTGTAATTGTGCTCTGCTAAAAAATTAAGTCTTATTTAATTGTTAAAACCTAGTCACAGATGTTGATAGAGGTAAGTAATAACCTTCTTCCATTATAATTAAATATGAGCACAAGCTTTTAATGTAAGACAAAACCGCTCATCCCCTAATAAATCAAATCTGAGAGTATATAATCCGTTTTATTTATCCGAGGTAAGCTCCTAATGAAATATTTACTTGCGGCTCGCTGCTTTGTGGAACTTTGGCCTTTCTTTGCGAAACTTTGACATTATATTTTAATTCGGAAGATCTTCGCAGTTGTACCCAAGCTCTTTAACTTTTCCGACTACATCATCTAGATTCAGTCCTCTGCCGATCACTCTTAGGACCTTATCACTGTCCTCAAGATCGACCGTACATTCATTAATATTAAATAAATTACTAAGCGTACACTCCACCCTTTGGAAATCATATTTAGAATTGATATCCGTCTTAAGAGTTAACATGTCCATATCAATACCCGGAATTTTATTTAATTGATTGAATCATTTATTTAATCTTTCCGATTCTGCGGATTGAGCTCATTCCGCATTGCCTTCGCTTTGAGCCATTTCCTTTGCACTATGCATATCCTCAAATTTCTTTTTCCAGAATTCCCTATCCTTAGAATGCGGCCTGGGGCTATGCCTTAGGAATAATGCCTTAGAAAGAATGAGAAGCCCAAGTGCCTGTAGGAAGCTTATCGCCGGGAGGCGAAATATTACGGGCATCAGCCAATTCCATAGAAGCATAACTATAAATGATATAACTGCAAGAGCAGCAATAAAAAATAATATTCTTTTGAAAAAGAATTTTTTGTTAAAATGATGTTTCATAGTAATACCTATTCATTTAAATAATTGTTTAGTTTTTTTCTTAACTGATTAACAGCATAATGTTTTCGGGAGAGAAGAGTATTAACATTTAATCCTGTTATTTCAGATATTTCCTTAAACGAGAAGCCTTCTATCTCACTCATAGCAAAAATATCTTTCTGTTCAGGCGGAAGAGAATCCAGAGCTTTATTTAACTCTTCATTAAATTCATCGTACAAGAACAAATCTTCCGGAGTATAGTCTAGAGATGCAATGATATCTTCAAATACTTCTTCATCATCACTTTCTTCATTATCTATCTTTATGTCCAAAAAACTTTCAGGCTTTTTCTTTCTACTCTTATCGATAATTTTATTCCGTACGGACTTGAACAGCCATGCTGAGACTCTATCGATTACGACTATATCGTCGAAACCTGCAATAAACTGATAGAACACATCCTGCAGAATATCTTCGGCATCTTCCTTAAGAGGGACATATTTTCTAATAAAATTAAATAGTCTGCCTCTTTCTTTAACGATAATATTTTCGACTAATTTAGCGTCTGACGTCATTCGGCTATATGTTTTATATATAAAGACGAAATACCCGGGGAAATATTTTAATACTTACCGGAAATTAAGGTTAAAACTATGTCGAAGGTAAGGAAGTGTGCCCAGCGGCAAAGCGCAGAGATCAGATGTTAGGGCTAAATTATGTAAACAAGTTTTAGTACTTAACATATAGGAATATCGATATGGGTTATAAAAAGCAAAGGCATTGGTAATTAGACATTAAACAGACATTCGTTCATCCGGAGGGTGTGATTTATACTGTTATTCCTAAAGTTCATTAGAGGTTTAAATAATTGGTTAAGGTTTTTGATCACGCCTTTTAGATGTTGTGTGAAAATCATCATTCAATAAATATTCATCATATTATTTCTTGCTTAGTTTAATATTTTATCAAATGCAAAGTCATTTATGGCACGCTCCGGCTGGGCTGTGAGAAATAATCAATCAAATAATAATTATAAGGGCATGAATGCCTTCAAAGCTTTTTTATCTTTTATAATCCTCTGCTTAATGCGGCTGAAGATATTATATTATTTTATTTACTTATATAAATTAATTTCTTAAGTTTTCATACATTATTGATTTGATGTTTCAGCTATACCTGATTATGGGGGTATAAAGGCGAGACACTTATTTATACAAAACGTAGTATAATCTTCTGTTGTCAATTATAACACGAATTAAGATAAAGATTAGGCTTAGCAAAGGATATGTTTTTATAAAGAGGTTAGAGAAAAAGATTGACCGGACTTTATTGAAAGTGTATGCCGGAAAAGCTGACGCAATTATCTTTTTGGCTTCTGAGGTAAATGTCAATATTACCTTGACAAGGAATATTTAAATATTAAATATAAATGGAGATTTAATATTGGGTGATTAATGGATGCCGATGAAATTATAAGAAGGGCAAAAGCGGGTCCGGGAATAAGATTGTTCTCCGATAGAGCTATAGCTGCCGGAACTGCATTGGGGGGGCCTATAACCGGCTGTTATCTGCTAGCACATAATTTTAAATCTCTTCATGAATCTGTCAGAGCAAAAAAATCTTTAATATTTGGAATATTAGTAACATTAATTGTCTCTCCTTTTATTGCTTATATTCCGGATCTCGCTCCTCCGCTTGAAATTCAAACTATTATCTTTAGAATTATTAGCGGCGTAATATTTTATTTTATCGTTAGGCACTTTCAAAAAAATAGAATTAAAATACATAGAGAAAATGACCTACTAGGATCCGGATTACTTGTATTTGTTGCAGGTATTGCCGGTGCGGCAATTTCTTCCATTTATATCCTTACTATATTATCTTTATTTCCTTTTCATGGTACAACGGAGGGAAATATTGACCCAAATATTGTACGCCTAAATAAAACAGGGATTTCCAATAACCTAGCCTCTTTGAAAATCAAAAACGCATCAGGTATTTTATATTATGATTCATTAACTATTAAACAGAAAGATGCTGAAACTTTCGGTAAACTTATTAGCCAAATAGGCTACTTTAAGAATAGATCTGATAACGAAGCTGACGTATATAAAAAAGGAGATGCATACATTGTTGATATTGATGTTCAAGATCCAAATTGGTTCGATCCTCAAGCACAAAAAAGAAATAGACGGCTTATAGATATGTTTTCTAAATCTTTTCCCAATAATAAATTTCAAATTATTCTAGTCTATATTGATTCATCCGGTGTCATGCAGAAATATTATACAGATATTAAATAGGCAAATTAAAAAATGAATAAAAGAGTAATGTATGGACGAGTATTACGAAAAATACAAGAGTTATACGATTGAAGAGCTTGAAAGTGTTCTACTCAGTATTGATAAGGTTAAATATCCAGAAAGATATGAGCTTGCAAAAACTGAATTAGGCAGTAGAACACTTGAAAAGCAGAAGGAAATAGTAGACTTTAATAGTTTCGCAGAATCAACCGATATTAAAGTAGATTTAGCGTCTCTCTCAGATAGACTAGCTGCAGCTTTTGTAGACGGATTTATAATAGGAATTCCTTTTATGGCAGCACTAATAGCAATTTTTGGCTTTAATGGAATTAAACCAATGATTGAAAATAACAGGATGCTTTATTTTGTAATTGTGACAATAATAGTGCAGCTTTTTTATCTTACCGTTAACGGGAGACTTCTTTATAAGTACGGACAGACAATCGGGAAAAAATATTTGGAGATAAAAATTGTTGACTTAAATAATAAGCTGCCTGTATTAAGTTCCAGCTACGGATTGAGATATTTTATCCCGGCTCTCTTCTCTTTTGTTCCATTTATTGGTAGATTTTTAGCGCTCATTGATATCCTATTCATTTTTAGAAAGGACAGAAGATGCATCCACGACCACATAGCAGGGACAAAAGTTATTAAAGTATAATACTTATCGTCTAACTTATATTGATTTTCTAGGATAATAAATGTAATTCATGATCTCTCATTATTGCTTTGAATAAAGCAATTTAATTCTTTCTTACATACAGCAATTCCTAAAGAGTATTAATTTTATTATTCTTTTATATAATCAATCTCCACAGAATTAAACCATGCGGTTTTTGCTTCTAGGCTTGAATTATCCAGGCGCACATGCTCCGGTGCGATTAGCCTATTATAGGTATATATAATTTTATCAATAATCTTTTTTGCCTCCTCCTTAGTTGCAAACTTTTGCATGTGTTTAGATTGGAAATATTTCCACACTTGTATATCTATAAAAAGCTTAGCATCGTTATTTATGTCTAGCGGTGATTTATTCATGTTAACACTTTCATTTGATAATATTAAAACTGGAATTTAGTTCAAGAAGATGTAAACAACAAATATTGCCCCCTGCCTGCCGAAAGATATATCAGGGCTCTAATTCCTTTTTCCCTCGTTTTATATGTTTCACATAGGACTATTTATATTGTGCTGCTCAGTGGTTCTTCGGAGAATTCTAGTTGGCCTGAATGAATTATAATAAGCAAATTATCTAAATAGAATATTATTTTCCCAAGTGTTTTCACCTCTGTCATTTTGTTTTTCAATATCTTCTGTTTTTTTTTATAATTTGGTTAAACTTCTCATCGAAGTGCTGGTTAAACCAGGCGTCGAAAATTGTTATTGACTATTTTCCGAATCTGGATTTCAATTAAAGCCGGTAAAATGCCCATGTTACTGAAGTACATTTGAGCAAGTAAGGCTTCATATGAATCAGCAGAATATTAGCCTTTATGTTTGTTGTGAATTAGCTTTAATATCCGTGTGAAATATTCTTCAAAGGTCTCATTGGATTTAAAAGGAATATTTTCCAAAGCAAAGCCGACTGAATCGAGTAAATTGTTATAACGGCTGAATGTCTCTTCCAGCAATTTTTCATCGCCGGTTTCCCAATATTTTCCTTCATCTATTACATTAAATTCCTTGAGATATTTTCTGCTGATATATTTTATAAAATTTATGATCAGCATATGAATATCGCTTCCAGCATATTGAGTCTTTGTTGAAAGCATGTATAAATACTTTTTCTCCGATTCATGTGCATTATTGCCGAAATATTTTAGATGATCCGGACTGCTCATTCTGCCGTTAGAGAGAAAGCATAAAAAGACGGGCTCACTTCCCTGAGGCATAAAAGAAATACCGTATATATTATCGTCAAACGAATCATTATTAAAAGAGTCTTCAGGGAATTGATCCTTGTAAATTACGTATTGCCATTTATAAATCTCTGAAATATCTTTTACTTCATTTATCATTTCGGTTAAGGAAGCTTTCTCATTGAATTTTCCGTTGTAGTGAATTGTTAAGCCCATTTGAGATATCCAGAAAGTTTTAATATAGATTAAGTCAATAATAAAAATGACATAATTAATATGCAAGCAATATTCTAAATAAAAGCTGAAGTAAAGTATGGGGATTAATTGTCTCCTGAGCTAAAATATTTAAAATTTGACTTTCCCCAACTTGAATATCATTTTATCTATTCTTTGAAATTATCAAATAAAGTAGGCTGGATAATGATTTTACTATTTTGAACCGGAGCCGGTAAGTTTTGTTTGTTTAAGCTTAAAGCTTTTTTATATAATTTTTCTTTACCAAACTGTTTATAAATAACAGACGCGCGTCCATATTCCCCGAGCAGCAATAAAGTATCAGCAATTTTCAATTTATTCTTGCCATGTTTTTCGTACATTTCCAGAGCATTCAGGAATTCCTTAGACTTGAAAAATAAATCTCCGGCCTTTAAGTAATTTTCAAGCTTGATCCAAAGCGCAGCCGATCTTTTATAATCTTTAGCCAGCTCATAATAAACAGCGGCTTCTTTTAAATTTGATTTTGCTTCCAGTGCTTCTGCCGCTTTGCTATAATATCGATTCTCAATTAGATAATCAATTACGGAATCATTATCGGAATTACTTATTAAAAATTCGAGAGCCTCTTTCTTTAGAGGTGTAGAAAAGAAAAGCATAAAATTTGATTCATTTATTTTTAGCTTACTCATCTTTTTTAGGAATCTTGAATTTGAAAAAGTAAATAAACCTATTGCTGCATTCTCATCCGCGCCTTTCAATTTCAGAGGATTCTTCTTGAAATAATCCACTATAGCAATAAAGGTTGGCTTAAAAGTATTACCTGTTTTAATATTTTTTATAAATTTGAAATATGCATTAAACTGATGGCTTTGCTCAAAATAGGAAATAGCTTTGCCGATATATTTAATATATCGGTCTAAGTAGATAAGCCGCTCCGCCCACTTTTCCATTTCTACAGAGCGTTCTGCATTAACGGAAGAACCTTCGAAATATTTGTCCATTGCTTTAGCGACATACGAATTGGGCGTTATATAAGGCATGCCGGCAATAAAATTAAATTCCTTTATGTCGTAATTTAGTATCAATTTAGCAATAAGATCGACTCTGGATTCATTAATGCAAAAATCTGCTACAAGCTCCAGTCTATCATATATAAAACACAAACTCCAGTCTTCAACTGCTTTATCAATATTATTCAGTTTGAAATTACAGATGCCCGAATTAACTAAATCCAAATTTAAGCCGGTACATTGAAGTGCGAGTTTGTAATTCTCCTGCTCGAAAAAATACTGTCCGTAATCTGAAATTTCTTTTCTGCTTAAATGTTTAGATACTAATTCTGTATGGTAATAATCCTGTTGTTCATCTTCATCGGACTTTATATAGCATAAAAATGCCTTATCATAATTTTTTAATTTCGCATAAGATTTGCCGGCTAAGTAAAACTCACCGGCAGTTTCATAATAGTTACCGGCGTCTTTATAATTATGAAGTTTAAAACTGCATTCCGCTATTCCCCTTTTATCATCCGCCGCATAATATCGTAAATAGGCATTATAATACTTCTTCGAATCGTACAGCTTCTTAGCTTGCGCTTTCAAATCTTCATTAGAATAGTTTCTCCTTAAGATTTTTACAGAGGAATTAATGTCCTTTTTCTTTTCATAAATTTTCAGTAGTTCCTTATAATTATTTGTAGAATTAAATAATTGAATTAGCCTTCCGTAGTTCTTAGTTTTTCCCCAATAAATGGCTGCGTTATCAAAATCGCGTATCTTCTCATACAACTTAGCAGCTTGTTCATAGTTTTTTAATTTAGCATAAAGCGAAGCAGCTTTACCTGAGTTGCCTGCTGCTTCGAAATAATATGCAGCTTGTCCGTAGTTTTTTAATTTGAAAGCATACAACTGAGCTGCATTTTCATAATCTTTACTCTTTACAAAATAATCCGCTGCATTCTGATATTCTTTATTATTAAAATAAATTTCAGCAAGCTCGCCGAATCTGTTCTCAAGCTCAAGGACTTTCAAAGTGTTTTCATATATTTTAGCATTGTTTTTTAATTGAGTCCATAAGCGTAAAGCATTCGAAAATGAGGAGCATTTTTCATAATTGACTGCTGCGCGCTGTATATCTCCGTGTTCTTCAAAATATTCAGCGGCTTCAAGGAAGTTTCCTAGTTTTTCATTATAATAAGCCTTGGCTTTAGATAGCTGCTCGTTTACACCCGAATTCTTATAGCATTCAATAGCTGCTTTGTAATATTCCCTTTCGAAAAAATAATCACCCTGCTCAAGCCATTCTTCCGGGGTAGATATTACATTCCAGACATTATTTATATAATTGATGTCATTCGATGAAAAAACCTTATCGGATATTTTTTCATTCTGCCAAATTACAGAAGCCCGGGCCCCATCATATATTAAAAGGTCTTTCTCGGCCCTTGTAATAGCCACATAAAGAAGATTGATTTCGTGTTTAATTTTTGATGCATGCAGAGTAATCTGTTCATTTTCAAGTATATTTTTCCAGAGGTCTTTAGCAGCATCGTCTGCGCAAAACTTCCATAGCAGTATAGTATCGAACTCCAGTCCCTTTGCTTCGTATATTGTAAAGATTAATTCAGTACCGAGATGTTTTTTAAGGAATTCTTTTTCATAATCAGACCTTACCAATATTGTTTTCTTTGCCCCGGTTATCTTAAGATTATTTATCATTTCCGCCTCTTTTATCCCTGTAACAACCATAGGGGGCCTGCTTTTATATTTCCAATCCTCAAGCTGCTGATCGCTGCTTAAACCGAGAAGGTTGGTTTTAATTTCGAGAAGGCAATTAGAAAGCTCAACAATGCTTCCGGAGCTTCTAAAGTTAAGGTTGAGGAATCGAAGGCTAGGCACTTTTATATTTCTTGAATAGAAATGCTGGCGGAGTTCTTCCCATCTGAAGCCGCTTGGATTTATTATTTGTTTTGTATCGCCGGTAAGAATTAAGTTAAGAGGATTTCTAACAGAATAAAAAAGAAGCTCATGCTGAACATCTGTAAGGTCCTGTACTTCATCGCATATTACTAGGTCGTAAAGAAATTTTTCATTGTCATTGCTGCTAAGGACATTTATTGTTTCACGCGCAAGGTCAAGCTCATCCCAAAAACCGTTTGATTCTAGTTTATCCTGATACCATTTGAATATTTGGTATATATTTTTTCGATCGACAAGAAAGTTCGGAGCTTTTTTCTTTCCGAGGGTTTCATATTCAAGGAAAGAAAGATATTTCTTTTTAGTAAGCTCTTTCTGCTTAGCAAACAATTCAAGGATATTTTCAATAACATTTTGCAGCCGGCTAAGGTTTAACTCGGAGATGCTGTTAAGATTTTTAATTAAAGAAGCAATACTCATATTCATGAACCTTTGGACAATATGCTCAATCTTGCCTGCCGATTCCAAATTAGCGAATACTTCAAGTTGCCGCTGCAGAGAGTATATTATTCCCGTGTCTAATTGATTTGTCTTTATTTTCTTAAGTGCAGTTTCGAATAACCTAACATTAAGCTGGGGCAGAGCGCCTTTTATTATTGACCTGATTTCTTCCCAGATTAAGGGAATATCATAACTGGTGCTATTTTTTCCGGCAAAGTGAACCGGCATGTTTGACTTGATCAGCTTTGAAAATCTTTCAAAATCTATTTCCTTATCTTGATTGAAATATTTCCCGGCACTTTCAGCGACATACAAGCAAAATTCTTTGTATGTATAGAAAACAGGCCTTACGTTTGAATCAGAAGATTGGTCAGAATTCAGCAATCCGTTATAAAGTCTTTCGGCAGAATTCTTCAGAAATTTATTATAAGTAATAAAAAGCCTGCTTAATTTATTTAGAGAAGATTTCAGCAGGTAATAAACAGCAATTGTAGTTTTGCCGCTTCCGGCAGTACCGGAAAGGAGGATAGGGGGGATTGATTTTAGAACTTCTAATTGATCTGGGGTCAAATAAAGAAACAATTCAAAGTCTTGTTTTGTATATAATTGAATTCTCTGCCAGTCAGGTTCGGCAATTTTATGCCATTTTTGCGATCCGTTATCGTCGGAGGTTTTATTTGTAATGCTTTCCTGAGTAAAATAAGAATTATCGAGTGAATCGAAGAAGACTTCGCCCAATTCAACTTGCGAATAAGGAGTAAAATTCAAGAAAGGGGCATTCTTTGGGATAATACTTTTGCTTTTTGAAGAAATTTCATCATGGGAAACAATTCCCCACACGTAAATAAGGATATTCTTTATAGAGCTGTCAAAATATTCATTTCCAAGAGTAAACAAAATTCTGTTACCTTTGTCGAGCCTTGCCTCAAATATTGTATTATTTGAAGAAGTGCCTTTAACTTTTTTAACATTTAAGCTTCCGTCCCAGCTCCCGATCTCAAGGAATTCAAATTGTTTCTTAATTTTAGCACGTACAGCAGCGGGCTGATTGATAAGGTATTTTTTAAAGACATCGTTTATTAAAATAATAGCCATGGTAAAAGAAAAATATTATTAGCCAAATTTAAAAATAAATTAACGGAAAGTCATGCAATTTGATAAAGTGTTCGGGCTTTATTGATTTACGGTATACTAGATTCCTATTATATCCTCATTCCCAAACTCAGTTTGGGAATGAATTATTTTGAAACTCTGCTTAGCAATACTCGAAACAGAGTTTCAAATACATCTTACCCAAACCGATTCTGGGAAAGAGGGTAAAAGAATCTTGGTATAACGACTTGATTTAATAAGATTGATGCATAGAACTAGTAAGCAAATACCAGTATCCAGTTTCTAGTATCAAGCATCCAGATCCAGCAACAGCAGAAATATCGTCTGCTGATTGTCACTTTGCCTGATCTCTTATCCTGATTTACTTTCAATAAAGGTACGTTAGAGGCGTAGCGGCATCTATAAGCTTTTATTCATAATTTCCTGAGAA
>Ga0075269_10000144_pt1 | contig 12159 bp, 10 predicted proteins | sample SF_Rice_5C_0N_10_FD_69773 | JGI IMG/M metagenome (GOLD analysis project Ga0075269, IMG submission 69773) | Rice paddy soil microbial communities from Twitchell Island, California, USA - SF_Rice_5C_0N_105 | ecosystem: Environmental > Terrestrial > Soil > Paddy field/soil | place: USA: Twitchell... | reverse complement strand
ATTATGCCTTATTAGTTAATTTTTAGACAGACTACTTTGTTCTGCTCCGATATTTATTATCGGAAATTTTATTTTTCTATTTAGTTATTCAACTGGAATTTTCTTAAAATTAGAAAGGTTAGATCAGTAATCACATCTTCACCCTCATCTTATCAAATATGCTTCAAGATTTAACTCAATTGATAGAACTTTTCTTGTATTTAATTTGATTTAATTTTAATTAAGCAATTTAAGTGCCGAACTGTCCAAAGTTTAGTAAGGGTCATATCTCTCGGTTTATAAGTCCTCATATTGAATAATATTGACCAGTTGAAAAATGCTGAACAAATTAAATCTGAATTAATAGAAAATATTTTAAGCTTAGATGAACTAAAACTAATTGCCGATTAAATTTGGGCTATATTTTTTATCCGTACCTTTTATATGACCAATCAGCCATTCTTTTAGAAATGTCAAAACATCAATAGAAAGCGACAAAGAACCCGCAACAAACTGATTATTGAATTCAATTACCTTTTTCGTAAATGAATCATGCTCTGCTTTATGCTGACTGTAGCCCGGATATTTTTTTTGCAGCATTAGATTCTCTTCTGCTGTAAAATGATACTTAGTATATTCAATTAATTCATTTAATATAATTCCTAATGTATTTTTACCTTTCCCTTCCTTCATCGCATTATGAAGGTCATTTATTAAACTCACTAGCCTTTTATGCTGATTATCTAACTCGTTTACCTTAACACTAAGATCTTCCGTCCAATTTAATAATGGCATTGACACTCCTTTTTATTGAGAATTTAACAGTATATATTTAAGTATTTATTTTCAAATATTATCGAATATTACAACTCAGTTATTTAGTGGTGCGGGTTAATTTATAATTGCAAATTCTCATTCCCTTTAATTAAGAGTTTGTAATATTTTTTTGATCATTATTTCAAATAGTTTATTAATTCAAGTTGACCTTCACATTGTTTAGTTATTATCAAATATATTACATTTGTACAATCATAACATTCTAACCCCGGTATAAATGATTGCATGATAATTCAGCTATACTACCGACATACTACCGATACTGAATCGATCATGACGGCTTGATAACCTCTTAAAAGCAGGTATTTAAGCGGTTATCAAGCCGCCATGGTAGGATGTGAGTCGGTAGTTGGCCGATAGTAGAGGTATATTATATTTTAGTCTCGAAGTAATTAAAACATTTATTAAATTTTCCGTGGCAAAATATAAATTAGGCAGCTAAAATTTCCACTGTATAAATTTGAAAGTAAATGTATTCTATATAAGCGGTCAAATTGACTTATTAATCTACTTTAATATTTAATTCGCAATTATTATAGTAAATTAAAATACTATACTTCCCATACTAACAGCCTGACAATTAAATATCTTGTAAGAAATCATAATCTCATTAATAAAAATTGCCGAATAGTTACACATACTTGTACTAACTTATTGACATGAATTTAGTACTTTTATAATAGACGCATAAATGGCTTATAAATCAATTAAAATAAACATTTTCAAGACATTAACATCGTATTAACTATTGTGGAGGTGGCGAATAGTTTATTTATGCACTCTACTTTAGACATAGCCTATTAATTACATTGTTATTCAGAATAAAAAAGGTATGTTAAATTATTAAAAGGAAAAGGAGCATCGTATGCAGTCGATGCTCCTTTTATTTGAAGGATGCAAGAATTAAATTTTAATTATAGTTCTCCATAAATTTTACAGCCTTACCATTGCCCTTAGAGATATCGTTACCGGTGCTTATTTTGAAATGACTGATAAGTTTCTCAAGCTTCTGCGTCAGGATGTTTAAGTCTTCTGCGGTTCTTGCAATTTGCTGGGACCCTGCGGCACTTTGCTGTGTTACACTGCTTATAGATTCTATATTCTTACTTATCTGCTCAGCAGAAACCGACTGCTCTTCGCTTGCAGCAGCAACTTGTGCAGCTACGTCAGTTACTTTTTGAGATTCAGTTATAATTTCCTTCAATACTTCACCAGCTTTATCAGCTAATTCTTTTCCTTTATCTACTTCCGCTTTACCTATTTTCATCGAATTAACCGCTTCAATAGTAACCCCCTGTATCTGTTTAATCATATTAGCGATCTCTTTTGTAGCTTTAGTAGTTCTTTCAGCAAGCTTTCTTACTTCATCAGCAACTACCGCAAATCCTCTTCCCTGTTCACCTGCTCGTGCTGCCTCAATTGCCGCATTCAAAGCAAGCAAGTTTGTCTGGTCTGCTATATCATCTATTACTTGAATAATCTCACCTATTGCATCGCTGTTCTTTCCAAGTGTCTCAACCGTTTCGGCAGATTTCTTTACAACATCTGCAATACGTACCATTCCTTTTATAGTATCTTCAACAACACTACCGCCTTGCTTTGCCTTTTCACCGGAGCTTCTCGCCGTCTCCGCAGCGATAGATGCATTCCTCGTGTTATCCATTATTGTTTTGGTCATTTGTTCGATAGAACCGGCAACTTCTGAGGTTTGCTGTGTCTGCTCGCCGGCTCCTGCAGCTAATTCTTCAACACTTGAGGATATCTCATTAGAAGCGCTAGCAGTTGCAAGTACAGCTTCACTTACCTTTTGCAGCGCAGCGGATAATGAATCGTTTACTGTGTTTATACTATTTTTAATTAATTGATGATCACCATTATAATTTCCGGATACACGGATTGTAAAATCACCTTCAGACATAATCTTAAGCACTTCGGAAGACTCGTTAATTGGAGCTACAATAGCATCCAATATTGAGTTTATTCCATCAATAAGCTTTCCCCATTGGCCTTCGAATCTAGAAGCATTACCGCGGACTTTCAAATTTCCTTCCTCATTTGCTTTGATCAGAAGATCGGCTTCAGCAAGAAGCTCTCTAATAGTATCGGCTTCCTTATTGAATGAAATTGCAAGCGAATCCTTATCGGATGCAGGTTCAACTTTATTAATTACGCCTGAAGCTATTGATTCTGCAGCGAGGATCTTTTCCTTCTGTGCTTTCTGCAGATCTTTAAGCATTGACGCTAATTCACCTACTTCATCTTTAGAATTATTACTTAACTCAATTTCATAATTACCAAGGGAGAATTCCTTAACTATATCTTTTAATTTATTTATCGGCTTACTGATTGCGGGTGCTAGAAAAAAGACGCAAAGTAATAAAATTATAGTCCCAATTATAGCCGTTAGTAAAGTAAAAATAATTGATGCAGTTACTGAACTCTTTGTTGTCTCATCAAGTTGATTCGCTTTTTCATTAAGTTCCTTATGTATTAATTCAAATTTCTTAAGCAGCTTCACCCCTACCTGTTCACCTGATGATGTAGCAATGTCGGAAGCCATGTCATAAATATGAGATGCGGATGCACTAAGAATCGCATCGGCAACAAGGCTTTTGTAATCGGACCAGATTGAATTAGCTTCTGTCAATCTTTTTTTTATACCGAGGTCTAAATTACTTTTCAGCAACAAGTTGATTGTACTATCGCTTGCTACTTTCAGGCGGTTATACTCATTAAAATTATCATTAAACTTATTAGCAAATGCAGGCATGGACAGCTGCATCATAATAAACTGGGTTCTTTGGAAGTTCAGGTAGACATTGTTTAGCTGATTCTGCGGCTGAATATACTCTTTGAATATTTGATCTTTCAAATTCAGCATTTTATTCAATTGCAAAAACCCTATAAAGGCTATAATAGATGAAATAAAAGCTAGTAAAACAAAGCCGCCCTGAATTTTCCTAACAAACTTGATATTTGCAAACCACTTCAATTTTTTCACCGTATTTTTTAATGTATAAAGGAAAAAAACCCAAAGAATTATTCTAATTATTAATTGTAAATGTAATTGGCAGCGAAAGCTTTACCTTAACTGGTTGACCATTATTCTTTCCCGGTGTAAATTTTATTTGCTTAATTCCTTGAACAGCTGCTTCGTCACATCCACCGCCGATTCCTTTCAGAATTTTCACATCATCAACACCGCCATTTTCATTAATATAAATCAGTAGATATACTTTACCTGAAATACCGGCTTCTTTAGCAATAGTAGGGTAGGTAATATGTTTATAGATAACTCCAAGACCGCCAATAGGCTCGGGCATTTGCTGCGCAAAAGCCAAATAGGGGTCAGTTTGTGTATAAGATTTGGAAATAAATACAAATAAAAGAATAAAAATGAATAAAAGATATTTCAACTTAAAATACAGCATTTTTGCTCCGAAAATAACTTTAATTGGTCAATGACATTATCGGAGTAACAAAAAAAAAGTTAATACCTAAGATTTATAAAGAAAAATAATGCTTAACTAAAAGTCCCATTCTTACAGTTAAGAAATAATAATTTGGACGTAGATTTCCCTGATTTTTATTAAAAATGGACAGAACCTCTGTTGAAATTCTTCACTTTCAACTAAGAAACGAACTTTTTATAAGCAATTATACCTATTTCCGGATCTGATTAGAATTTGTTTTTCTTGTTTCCCTTATATTCAAATTCCATACCTTTGACAATTGAAAATAGAGAAGCAAATGACTCGCAGTTATAGGTGCGCCGCGAGTGTTACTAGGTTAGAGCTTAATTTATGAAATGATTTATCTGAAAGCATCAATGTAGTGCTTGATTTCAGGATCTTGCCCTTGAAATAATATGGCAATTACGTCAAACCGGCATTCGATTTCTTCAATCTCCTTTTCATACAAGTAAATTTCAGCTATTTTCTTTATTTGCTTGATTTTGCTTTCAGTTACACCGTATTCCGGCTCTCCGTAATTTAAATTAAATCTAGTTTTAACTTCTATAAAAACCAATACCTCTTTTTCAAGATCTTTTGCAATTATATCAATTTCCCCCATTTTCTCAAAGGTAAAATTCCGTTCTATAATGTTGTAATCTTTTTTAATTAGAAAATCAACCGCAAGATCTTCTCCTTTTTTCCCTAAATCTTTACCTTCTTTACTCATATCATACCCTTTTCAGTTTTAATAAATAGTCCATCAATTAAATTCAGCTATACAATCTATTGCGCATCTACCCATTTATAATTCCTAAAAAAGAAGTAGTTATTTATTTTCTAAAATATGCACTTTTTATTTAGTATCAATGAGATATAACTCAGTCTAATATTCTTCAGATAGTATTTTCTTCAAAAAGCTTTTCCTGTGAAGAGTACAGGGGCCATAAGTTTTTACAGCATGTATATGTTCACGGGTCGGATATCCTTTATTCTTTTCCCACAAATAATTTGGGTAATATGTGCTAAGTCGCTTCATAATTTTATCCCTTGTAACTTTCGCAATAATAGATGCTGAAGCTATGGCAAATGATTTTGCATCTCCTTTAATAATAGGAATTGTAGGAATTAAATATTGAAATGTTTTATTTCCATCAACAAGTATTAAATCAGGATTTATCTTTAACCTCTTTACTGCTAATAACATTGCCGCTAGTGATGCCTGTAATATATTTATTCTATCTATTTGTGAATGAGAAATTGCAGCAACAGAAACCGATAGTGCCTTTTCCATAATTTCGGGGAACAGCCTCTCTCTTTCATTTTCAGTTAATTGCTTGGAATCATTAACACCTTCTATAAAAGTATTGCAATCAAATATTACTGCAGCACTTACAACCGGCCCTGCTAATGGGCCTCGCCCTGCTTCATCTACGCCTGCAATAAGGGATACTTTCTCAGTTAAAAATGAATTATCAAAATTTTTCATAAAAGATTTATTAATCTTAAACTATAATGTTCTTTTGTTTATTAAAATATAACTCTTTTCTCTGTCGTAATATAAACTGAAATATTTAAGAAGCATATTATACTATCTGCCTAAATAAATTGCAGCTAATCCGAATACCATATTTAATTTTAAAATAAAACTAACTTTATTTAGAACCAAAGGTGAATCGTCTTTAAATAATAATATTAAATTATAAATGAGAAACGGGTCTACAATAACTACAATAATTAATAAATATTCGATACTGTATATTCTAGTTACTGAAGGATAAAATGTAGCTGCAATTAAAAGTAAAGACAAGACTGTAATGACTAGTTTTGCTCGAGAGAACCCGTAACGATGAGGAAATGATGAAACGCCGCTTTTAATATCGCCTTTAATGTCCTCCATATCTTTTACAATCTCTCTGATAAAATTTATTAAGAAAGCAAATAATGCAGGTATTATAGCAGCCTTAAAGTTATATACAGCAATTCCGCCATAAATAAATGCTAGTCCTGTTAAAAATGCTACAATGAAATTACTCAATAAAATTACCTTTTTGAATTTATAAGAATAAAGGAAAAGAAGCACCAGTGCAGATATATCGATTATAAGGGCATTTAAGCTTACAATGCAAGCAGATATCAAGGAGATTAATAATAATGTTATATATAAAATTAATGCTTCTTTTATAGATATATTTCCCTTTGGCAGCGGCCGATCTGGCCGATTCACATTGTCTATTTGAATATCAAATATATCATTAATAACATTGCCAGAAGCAGCTGCAGTTGCCCCTGATAAAGCAGCACATAATATTATTACTATCGGGAAAATACCTGTTGAGCAGATTATTGCGCCCACTAGTATTGAAAAAAAAGTAATGAGAAAATTTACAGGACGAATAATTTTATATACAGTAGAAATCTTAGTCATCTGCAAATTGAAATTTTTTCAAAATCCCTTAAATATTTTAACCTAAATATACTAAAATGTAAGCTTATGATATACGTTCATAATTCTTACCGTTTTATAATATATCCCTTATTATTTATTTCTCCTTATGACTTTATCTACCTTCCTAAAACTCATTCACAATCCCAAAATGAATTTTCCCCTGCGAGAATGAATCTCCTTTTGCAAGTGCAAAGCTGACTCTTAAAACTCCAAGTGATGTTTCAACATTAAAACCCACACCGTAGCCGATATTAAAGCCTTCGCTTTTAGGTACGTTAATCTGAATATCAGCATTTCTTAAATAATATCCCGTATCAAAAAATACAAAGCCGAAAGTTCTATGGGTTAGTAAAAGCCGATATTCAAAATTCGTCCAGGTTATTCTATTACCGAGGAATTGGTCTTCTCTGTAACCGCGCAAAGTATTTGCACCGCCGAGTCTAAACAAATCACTTACCTCAAAGAATGATCCGCGCAGCTCTCTTCCGTGAAGCCCAAGCGCAATAACCTGTTTATTAAACAATTGATAATAGCCGCTCAAATCAATAGAAAATCTCTGAAGATTTATATTTGTAGAGGTTGTAGATGTAATAAAAAGCTGCGGCCCATTAATTCTTTTTCTGCTGAAAGAATACGCGTTCTCAAATAATATTCCTTGTGTTGGCGCCAGAGGGTCATCTCTGGTATCTATAGTGATATCTATACCGGAAGTAACCGAGGTGGAATTAAAAACCGTAAAGGCTGATGTACCGTTATCTGTTGGGATTACCGCTTCAGTTGAAAGGAATAATGAAGCTGATATATTTTCAGTTGCTAAATATTCTAGTGAACCTTCTATTTGTCTTTGGACATATGTACTGTCTTGTTTCCTTTGTAATATACTCGCTGTTAAATTGAAAGGATAATTAAATAACCAGGGTTCAAGATATTTTATCTCCAGATTTTGTGAACTCATGTCATATTGCTGCCATTTAATTGAAGCCGCTCTGCCGGTACCGAATATATTCCGTAAGCTTATATTTACCAGTCCTGTAAGATACCCGCTGACAGAAGGATTAGCCGGCGGAATATAACCAATAATCCCGTCGAAATTGTTTGTCTGTTTCTCTTTGACATTTATCCGCAGCACGCCTTCATTTTTTGAATTAAGAAAAAATTCAGGCTGCTTTACTGGTTCAAAAAAGCCTAGACTGTTAAGTTTATTCGGAAGTTCATCAATTACCTTTTGTGAATATAATTGCCCTGTGTTTATCCTTAATTCCCTAAGAATAACATAATCCTTTGTAGATATATTTCCTTCAGCTTCTATACGGTCTATCTTACACAAGATTCCTCTTTCTGGTTTTAGGTAAATGTCTGCGAGATATTCTCCCTTAGCTGAATCAGCATAAAAATAAATAGAAGATATAATAATTTTTGCAAAAGGATAACCGTTGTTTTCAAAATAGGTAAGGGTATTATTTATATTTTCTTCCAAATGGTATTTATCTAAAATATTTCCTTCCATAAAATTGAATGGTTGGAATATCTTTTTATATGAGATTGAATCAAGTCCTGAAATTATAATATTCTTTACATATGTCGGGTTATTTTCATCTACATCAATTCTAATTTGATAATGTGTTGAATCTATCTTTTCTAGTCTTGTATTTTGAAATGAGCTGTGAAAATAACCGTGGTTTCCGAATTGGAGTGCAAGATTTGCTTTAATAGAATCAATCATTCCCGGAAAAATTTTATCCCCAACCCCAACTCCGCACCATTTTGTTATATTATCTTCACTAAAATTTCTTCCTCCCTCAATTTTTATAGAACTGATTGTTTGAGAATTAATATTTGAAGATATTAAAAGAAATAGTACGAAAATAATGTTATCGCGGAGTGACATCTAAGGTTTTCATTTTTTTACCAACTGAGAAAGTCTTTACTTGCTTTTGAAGAGCAAGGACTTCTTTAAATTGAACATTACACACAGCAAGTTTAGAGGCATTTAACGCCCCTAGTGAAGCAGCAAATGATAATCCATTCTCGAATGTTAGCGAGTTATGCCATGAATAAATAATGCCTGCGACAAATGCATCCCCACTTCCTGTAGGATTTATCGTTTTAATTTTCGGAGGTTTGACCTTATAATGATAATCAAAATTTGCAGCAAAGATATAATTTCCGCCATCCGTTATAAATGATTGCTTTATTCCATAATTGTAAAGATTATTAAGAAACTCATATTCTTTCTCTTCTGAATCAAGTGCAATACCTAGTGAGCTTTCTATTTCGAGTTTATTATTATGCATTATTGTAGGTGATTTTTCGATACATTTGGCTAAATGCCTTCCGTAAGTATCGCAGATTGAAATTTTGTCAAATTTGTTCGCTGTCTCTATTCCTATAGGAAAAATAATATCAGTCTCTTCACATGGTGAACTGCCTGAAAATATCACAATCTCACAGTTCTCAATAATTTTTTCAAGTTTATATAAGAATTCCTTTACTTCATTTGAATTAATAATTGAATTTGAGCAGAAGAATGTAGTAACATTATTAGTTGATTTATCAATTATTACTGATGCATCGCGCGTTTCAGCTAAGGTATGAATTGAAACATGTTTAATTTTTTCTTCATTTAGTATCTGATTCAGTATTTTACCGTTAGTTCCCCCTAAAAATGTTAAAGCTATATTATCAGTATTTAAATAATTTAACTGCCTGCTAACATTAATGCCTTTTCCGCCGGCTGTTAATTCTTCTTTTCCATTTCTGTTATCTGCATTGAACATAATATGTTCAAAGGACATCTTTCTTTCCAGAAGGGGATTTATGGTTACAGTTACAATCATAGTCATCTTCTGAATTTATACAAATCGCCGGTCAATGGAGTTATTAATCTATAGTCCTCAAAACCGGTTTCATCAACAAATATAAAACTACGATTCAGATTGTAATATTCCCAAACTTCATATGGTTTGGAGTCTATATCGAAAGGATGTCTATCAACATTGTCAGGCGGGCCTAGAAGTATAAACACCATTCCCTGATCACTCCTCCAGCCTGGCATGTAATGAGAAAAATGCTCGTTAGCATATGCGACACGTCTATAATATTCGTCAAAAATTTCATTTTCATCCGTACTAGGGGTTGGATCCATTTTCTTCCAATACTCTAAAAATCTTTTTAGTTTTTCATCTTTTGTTTTAGCTGACTTTATTTCTGCTATCTCACTAGGCGAAGCAATGTAAACCATCTCATCTACTGCATTATCGAGATCGGTAATTGATGATGGTATTCCGGCCCAGCGAGAGTAAAAAGGCCTGGAGATTGACGCAAGTGTTTTGTTGTCATTATTCTTAAGTTTAATTTCTAAATAATATAACCCTAAGCTGAAGCTGCTGTCTCTTACAGTGTAAAAAATTTGAGTCCGCCCTGTATCTATATCTTTTACTTCAGAATCTTTATAAATCATATTTTTCTTTTTGTCTAATACCGAATAATCTACATTTAACTTCTGCGGTGTTTCAGAGTATATTTCATAAAAAATCGGAAGGCCGTCTTTTTGCAAAGCTACGTTCCCCGTGATGTTCGGTGAAATTTTATTTTTCCCATCTTCTTTCAACAATTTATCGAGTAGCATTACATCGCTTATTGCAATTCCCGTTGATAGGTCCCTTATTTCAATCTTTATTTCCCTTGAATATTCAGCACTCGATTCTTTATCTTCAACACTTGTCCTGACTACATAATTTCCTGGCTGAAGATAAAATGATTTGAGATTTAGATTATAATTTTTTTTGTTTGTTGTTTCACTAAATTCTTTCGTTATGATATTTTGATTCCAACTCTTTTCCTCAATTAACTTCTCTTTGCTTTTATCATAAATTGAAATTGTAACTGAATATTTCCCGGTGAATTCATCACCGGTTTTGACAAATTGAATGGTTGTGTTTGGTACCATAACGAAAGCGTCTAACCTGGTAAGTTCTTTTTTGCCTGAATAAAAATTAAGGAACTCCTGATAGAACCGCGGATTCTTATCAAATGAATTTATTTCAGTTGCATCTTCAACCTGTGCATTAATGAATTGCACAGATAATAGTATACTCGCCAAGATTAAAAACAATGCTTTCACTATTTTTGCTCTACCGATATGAATTTTGCGAACAGATCATATTCATTACAATCTGTCACTTCAACATAATAAAAATTTCCTTCCTTTACATCATGTCCGTTTACCGATACTAATACTTCACCGTCAACTTCAGGAGCATCTCTATAAGAGCGGGTAATATAAAAATCACCTTCTATCCTGTCAATTAAAACCTTTAATTTTTTACCGATCAACTCATTATTTTTCTCGAAGGAAATTTCTTTTTGGAGTTCCATGAGTTTTTCCTTTCGCTCATTTTTTATTTTTTCGGGGACTGAATTACCTAAAATAAAACTTGAAGTATTTTCCTCCATTGAGAATGTAAATACACCTATCCGCTCAAACCTAGTCTCCCTTATAAATTCATTTAACTCCACAAAATCTTCTTCGGTTTCATTAGGATACCCAGTTATAAACGTAGTCCTTATCACAATTCCTGGTATCTTATCCCGCAATTTATTTATCAATTCTCTTGTACGTTTTCCCGTAACGCCGCGCCTCATCGATTTTAATATCTTATCCGATATATGTTGAAGCGGTATATCTATGTATTTTAGAATTTTTGGATTTGCGGCTATTGTCTCAATAACATCATCAGGAAAATGAGAAGGGTATGCATACATTAGCCTGATCCACTCAATTCCCTCTATTTCGCTGAGCTTATTTAAAAGATCCGAGAGGATAGGTTTCCCATATAAATCTTTACCATAATCTGTGGTATCTTGTGCAATTAGAATTAATTCTTTTGTATTGTTACTAGCCAGGAATGAAGCTTCATTTATTAGGTTTTCAATAGATTTTGATTTATGTTTTCCTCGCATCAAAGGAATAGCACAGAAAGAGCAGGGGTGATTGCATCCCTCTGAAATTTTTAGGTAAGCACTGTACGACGGAGTTGTTAAATATCTCTCTCCAAGAAGTTCATATTTTAACTCGCCTCCGAGTTCTTTTATTATTCCATTATAATTTTCAGTACCGAAATATGCATCAACTTCGGGTATTTCTTTTTGAAGCTCAGATTTATAACGCTCTGATAAACAACCTGCAACAATAAGCTTATTAATCTTCCCTTCCTGTTTAAGCGCAACCGCATTCAATATTGTGTTTATAGATTCCTCTTTAGCTGCTTCTATAAAGCCACATGTGTTAATTATAATTGTTCCGGTTTCACTTGATTTATCTGTCAATATAAAATTATTCAAACGGATCTGATTCATCAATCTTTCGGAATCGACAGTATTTTTCGAGCAGCCTAAAGTAATAACACTTATTTTATCTTTATTTTTCATTCACAAAAACTT
>Ga0075269_10000142_pt1 | contig 12179 bp, 5 predicted proteins | sample SF_Rice_5C_0N_10_FD_69773 | JGI IMG/M metagenome (GOLD analysis project Ga0075269, IMG submission 69773) | Rice paddy soil microbial communities from Twitchell Island, California, USA - SF_Rice_5C_0N_105 | ecosystem: Environmental > Terrestrial > Soil > Paddy field/soil | place: USA: Twitchell... | reverse complement strand
CCGGATGCGCATAATCCCAGAAATATCTAAAAGTAGCTTTCTCAAGCATCGTTAACATAGCGGTATCCGACATCGCATAAGTGTATGCAGTTACTGGTGAACTCAAGCAGGATTCATTATAGTTCGAATCAAAAGCAGAGACTGCATATGTCGCCGTATCGCCGGGAGCTCCTACGAAATCATCATAGATTCGGACATCAGGGGTAGCAATTGCAATTTTCTTATAGGTTGTATCCTGAAGCTTGTAAATATTGTAGCCGATAATATTTGATTCGGGATTCGCATTCCAGGTTATGTCTACATGACTGTCATATCCGGTAGCAATTACACCGGTTGGTGCAAATACAACTTTAGTACCCAGCACACTTTTAATTTCAGAATACTGTCCGAAACTAAAATTAACTGATAATGTAACTATTGCAAATAAAAATAATATCCTTTTCAATTCTTAGTATTCCTAATTGTTCAATATGGTTCTACCACAGAATAATTAAAATAGTTGTATGAGATTCTTTTACCGGAATCTTTATCTATCAATTCTAATTCCATTTTTTGACTTCCAGATGATGAGCTTAAGGGAACCTGAATATCAATTGATTCGGTTTTTATAAAGTACATTTGGTTTTCATCTAATGATAAATCATGAATCATATAAATAATACTGCCTTCAACTGAAAACTTAAGCTGACAATTTTCAAATCTTTTATGCAGATCATTTATAATATAAAGGTCAAAAAGGAATTTCTTTCCCGTGAAATATTGATCTTGCCTGAGGTTTATAGAAATATAAACAGGCTGATAACAAAGCTTCAATGTCTCATAAGCTCTTTTCTTTTCCCCGTAATAATCAACAATTGACCATGTTATAGCAGGCCAGCAGTCAATCAGCATGAATTGAAAGATGCCGTTTATTCCATTGAACCTTTTACGGCGGTAAAAATTTACTGCAGTACTTAATACTTCGGATTGATAGTCCTGTGAATTTTTAATGAACTCTTCAATAGAATTTCCCATTTTAACTTTAGCAATGTTAAAGGTCTGATCTACTTGAAAGTTATGATACTCCCATAAACTCCATTTGGGAGGGAATAAATTATCTTCACCTACAATATTCTTCATTGAATTAAGAATAGGTAAACCTTGAGCGCCGAATTCAGTAACTAAAGGCCCCATCGGAGCTGCAGCATAAAAATCTTTTTTGCCCCAATACCATCCTTCGTATGCATGCTCTTCATAGTTTGATGCCCTTCGAATGATCCTTGTTGAGTCTTCAGTTTTAACTGCTGCTTCGAGTAAAGGATCTAAAGTTTCTATTTGATCACCGGGTTCATTATGACAGCACCATACTGCAATTGAAGCATGATTATAAAAATTACTTACCATCTCTTTAATTTGCTTCACTGCCTCGGACTTAAATATAAGAGATTCATCATAAGTCCATTGAAGACTAATGTCTTGCCATACCAATATTCCCTGCCGGTCGAATTCATTGTATAACTCATGCCGGTTTACATGAGCATGAACCCTAACGATATTTATATTAGCTTCTTTCATCAGTGAAGCGATTTTCTCAATTTTATCTTTATTGAGATCACTCAAAAATTGAGTTGGGATTATGTTAGTCCCTCTAAGAAATAATTTTCTCCCGTTTATGATAAACTGCTGCTTTTCATCAAGATGTATTTCACGAACCCCGAAAGTAATCTCTTTGGATGGGATTTGATCCGAAGTAATTTTTAATTTATATAAATTTGCTTTCCCTAAATCCCAGCTCCACCATAAAAGGGGTGAATCAATGTTAATAAAAAAATTGAACGAATTAATTCCATATTGTGCATGGAATATCTTTTTCTTTTCAATTGTTCTATTATCGGGCGCTGTAATATTAAAAGTTACCGGAATTACTTCAGCATATGTTTCGGAAGAAAAATAATCTAAATCAATTGAAACAAGTGCTTTATCCCCGTCAGGATTGAGAGATGAAGTAACTTTTATATTTTTCAAAGCAATGCCGTACCTATACTCAATGAATACATCGTTCCAGATCCCGCCGGTATTTTGATCCTGCCCAAACTGTTTGCTGTTCCCGCCAGGCCTGCAGTCATGATGACTGAAGATTCCTTTTATCACTCTCTTCCTATCAGGCCAAACTGTACCTGGTTCTTCAAAAGGCGATGTTACTTTTACAATAAGGTTATTATTCTGCTCAAGAAAACTTGAGATCTCAAAAGAGAACGGAGCAAAGTAACCTTCATGTTTTCCTAAATATTTCCAGTTGAGCCATACTTCTGAAAAATAATCAACACCGAGAAAATTAAGCTGATTCAGTCCCTTTATCTTATTCGTAAAATCAAATTTCTTTATAAACCAGACTGATCCGTTATAATTATGCAGACCGGCTAATTCCCAATTGGTAGGAATAGTCATTGACTCTATTCTTTTACCGGAGTCTAAAATTCTTCTGATATCTTCGATCCCAAATTCACTCTTAGGATCCCTGACAAAATTCCATTCTCCGTTAAGATTTAATTTGCTATCCAACTTCTTAATCCTTCACATTACTTTATTTACAACGACCTACAAACAACAAACCTTTTTTGGCATCCTACCCCCTACCTCCAAGATAAACTTTAACATCATACTTTTGTTTTCCATCGTCGCCGTAAATTAGATTTCCTTCGATTGCCTTGCCGTTAACTTCAATTGATTTGACGCCATGACTAACATGATTAGGGTTATAAACATTAATTATATACTCTTTGCCTCTGAATAATCTTTTAACAGAATATTTCTTCCAATTATCCGGGATGCACGGATCAATTAATAATCCATTTTCTTCAGCTCTAATACCAAGGATACGGTCAACAATAATTTTCTGGAACCATGAAGCAGAACCTGTGTACCATGTCCAGCCCCCCCGTCCATAATCAGGAGAATCCGGTCCGTCAATATTTCCTGGAGTTACATAAGGCTCTGCAAAATACTCATCCGGATTCATTCCGTTATAAACAGGAGCGAGCCTTTTGAATATTTCGTACGGCATACCGTTTTCCTTTATTTCTGCAAAAGCCCAGATTGCCCAAGTCGCAGCATGAGTATATACACCGCCGTTCTCCCTTCTCCCTGCGGCATAGCGCGAAAGATAGCCTATATATTTATCCGGCTTCGTATAAGCAGGGAATAATAAAAGCGGGCCGTTTTTCTTGAGCAGATATTTTTTAACTGCCTTTAATGCCTTCTCATTTTTTTCATGATCTCCGATCCTGCTCAATACAGCCCATGTTTGGGCGTTCAAATAAATTTTACCTTCTTTGCATTCCGAACTTCCAATAAATTCCCCGCTGTCTTTTGTAGCTCTCAAATACCAATTACCATCCCACGAATACTTATTAAATGTTTCCTTCAATCTTTCCGAGATATTTGTATAACGCTCGGCTGAACTCTGGTCTCCGAGTTTTTGGCAAATGGGGATAAAATGATTTAAGATGTAATAAAAAAATTCTGTAAGCCAGAATGATTCTCCCTTCATCTCAAGGCCTACAGCGCTTAAACCGTCATTCCAATCACCTGCTCCTATCAATGTTATTCCTCTGCCGCTCATCCTGCTTAAGACTTTCTCAATCGATTTTATGCAGTGAGCGTATAGAGATTCTTTTAATTCCTTATTATCATAATATTCTATTTCATATTTAAATAAATTCAAATTATTCGTTTCCTTCAGATAATGGATCATCAGAAAAGGAAGCCACAACAGATCATCAGTCATTTTGGTCTCAAGTCCGGTCTCTGTGATTGGGTGCCACCAGTGAAGGACTGTACCGTCTGACATCTGATGCTTTGCATGTAGCTTAATTTGTTTTTCAGTTAGCTCAGGGTTAATTTGAAGGAATACAAGGCTATCCTGAAGCTGGTCCCTGAATCCGAATGCGCCGCTCTGCTGGTAATATGCCGTTCTTGCCCAAAGCCTTCCGGAAATGGCCTGATACTTAAGCCATTTGTTCGTCAATAAATTTAGCACATCGTCAGGAGTATCGACTTCCATCGTCCCCAACATTTCACTCCATCTTCTTTTTACTTCTTCGAATGCGGTATCAATAGAACCGGGAGTTGAAAACATCTTAAGGGTATTTACAATTTCTTTTTTATTTTTTTTTAAGCCCAGGAAAAAATCGATACGGTCAGTACCACCGGCTTTTAATTTTGAATTGACTTTTATACATCCTACCGGGTCGCCCCAGCAGCCTGTCTGCTTAGATAAATTATTAGCTTTTATACCAGCTGGATTTATCAAATCACCAAGCTGCCCTAAGAATGTATCTTTGTTGCCGTCATAGTCTTTAATCTTTTTACTGCATGATAAGAAACCTAAATAAGCATAATCTATATTCCAATGTCCCCGGTCTCCGAGAGGTATTTCCCACAAGCGCTTCGAAGCTGTCAAAATATTTAACTTCTCGTCAAATGAAGTCTCTAAGAATGATTTATGGAATTCCCGGTGATGATCCGCCGATGAACCTAAGCACCACTCAAAGTAAGTATAAAAAGAAAGTTCGACTGTTTTACGTGTTCTGTTATTGACTTGAAGATCCCAAATTTCAATTGATTCATCGAAAGGTATAAAGATAGTTAGGGAGATCTCTATGCCTTTATAAACAGAATTGAATTTAGTATAGCCAAATCCGTGAACACACTCGAATTTATTCAACTCTTTTTTTACCGGTTGAAATGTTGGGCTCCAAACCTCACCGGTCGCATTATTTTTAATATAGATATATTTACCCCAATTATCTTGCACTAAATCCTGATGCCACCGGGTAATCCGGTTAAATTCCGAATGTTCATTCCAGCTGAACCCGCCTCCTGCTTGAGAAATTGTAAGTCCGTAAACTCCGTTCGAGATTACATTTATCCACGGCTTTGGTGTCCGGTAAGTTTTAATTATATATTCATCTCCCCTTTCATTAAAATATCCGTATTTAGTTTCGAACTTTTTGCTCAACTTACTCACCTCAACATAATAATTTAGAAACGATTTTCATGAATATAATAACTTTCCCTTGCAAATAATAAGACAGCCGGTATATATTTCAATACCGGCTGTTAACTTCGGACTATCGAACCAGATTATGATTTACTTCAACAGCATTAATTTTTTGGTAGCTATATTTTTACCGGCTGTGATTTGATAAAAATAGATTCCGCTGCTCAAGCTTGAAGCATTAAAATTAACCTTATGTTCACCTGCTTCCATCTGGCTGTTAACGAGAGAGGTAACAAGGTTCCCAAGTATATCATAAACTTTAATTGCAACAAAAGATTTCTCGGGAATAGAATAACTGATGGTTGTTGAAGGGTTGAACGGATTCGGATAATTTTGATCTAATGAAAAAACTACGGGCTTAATTATATTAGCTTCAACTACTTTAGAATATTTATGTGTACCGTCGAAATCTATTTGGTTTAATCTATAATATACATGCCCACTGGGGTTTTCATCTACAAACGAATATTGATTTACCTGCGTGCTTGTTCCATGGCCGCGTACAAATCCGATTTTTACAAAGCTGACATTATCTGCGCTTCTTTCAATTGCAAAGCCTGAATTATTTATCTCGGTCGCAGTATTCCACTTCAACTCAACTTTATTACCTGTGCTAAATGCCGATAACGAAGTTAATTCCACAGGTAGCGGAGCATCAACTATTGTTAAAGCTCTTAATGAACTTCCCCATTCGCTTCCCCACCATTGCTTGGCGTAATTTCCATACGGGCCCCAAGGCTGGCCGTAAGCAATATTATCAGGGTCAAAAATGTCCATGTATAAATGCAGTGAATCCGGCATGGAAGTAAACCCAATTTTATCAAGGTGGATTACCATTTCTGCGGTGTAACCATTGTCAACATCTGTTGAATCATAGATTGTTCCGTTCACAATTCCAATCCCTTCAACACTGCCTGAAGGAGCTGGATTCCCTCCGCCGGTTTCAAACCCAAACGTAGTGTCTGCTTTTACGTATAAATGGAATTCCATATTATTCTTATTACCGTCCTGCATTACCATAAACATACCGTCACCTTCCCAATCAAATTTGCAAACTGATTTATCATTTGATTGAAGAGAGACGTACAGATCCATTCCGTTATGTAAGAACCTTACATAACAGGTGGAAGTATCTGTATAAGGTGCCTTTACTATAGCATACCCCGTTGGTGTGTAAATGTTAGGGGCATTACTTGTACCATTAATCCTGAACATTAGAGCCGGGATGTTTGATGACCAATCCGGTTCTGTTAAATTACCATCGACTGTGATGGTTCCGCTTGCCTGATAAACTGGCAATGAAGCAGGATCGGGATTTTGTGCCTTCAAATTGTTTCCGCAAATAAAAGCGAAAATGAACAGAAGACTGAAAACAGTAGAAATCCTTTTATTCATATTATTACTCCTTTTTGTTAATTGATGTTATTTAATGTACTGCAATCAGGATTTTCAAATTTTATGAAGCAACAAGTAAACGTTTACATAATATAAAAAGCTGCTTCAATTCATCGAAATACAAAAGGAATGAAAACGTTTACATTTTAATTTAAGATTTTTATATTTGTTTGTCAAGCATAAAGTTATTTTTACCTAAACTTATTCCTTGTCAGATTGTATTATTAAAGTGACAGCCGGAATAAAAAAATATTATGAAAGCATAATTGAATGAATCGAATAATTACAACATCGCTTTTATTTTTTATCATGTACTTTTCCGGGGCAAATGCACAGAATGAATCGATAGATAGTTTTGATTCCTTCGGCACATGGCATAAAGTAGTGTCTAACGGCGCCAAAATGAAACTATCATTGGCTCCAGGTGTAAACGGGAATGCGTTTAAAATAGATTATGAGTTCAGCGGCTCCGGATACTGCGGGATAGTTAAGGAAATACCGGTCGAGCTGCCCGAGAATTATAAATTCATGTTTTATATTAAAGCCAATTCTCCCAAAAACAATCTGGAATTCAAGCTTGATGATTCCACTGGAGATAATGTTTGGTGGCATGTAAACAGAAGCTATGAATTCCCGGCTAATTGGAAGCTGCTTACAATAAGGAAAAGAGATATATCCTTTGCCTGGGGGCCTCGCGGAGGCGGTGAATTGAAAAAGTTTTATAAAATTGAAATAATTATCTCCGCTGCAGCCGGCGGGAAAGGGACTGTCTACCTTGACGATCTTTCATTCACTAAACTTCCCCCTCCTGTAACTAAAGTAATCACACCTGAAGTCAAAGCATCCTCAACTTTAGAAGGGAAACCGTCAAATCTATTCGATAACAATTTTACAACTATATGGAGAAGCGGCCGGAGCGGTAATCAGATTTTAACTCTTGATTTTAAGTATCTCAGGGAATACGGAGGAATTATAATTAATTGGGATCCGCTCAATTACGGAACTGACTTTAACATTGAATCATCAGTCGATAAAAAGAACTGGAAGTTAATATACAAGGCACGAAATGAAAAAAGAGACAAGAGCTTTATCCTCCTGCCGGATAACGAATCGAAATATATGAGGATAGTATTGTTAAAAAGCAGCAGCGGGAAAGGCTACGGCATAAAAGAGATCGAGATTGAAAATTACAAATTTACCGAAGACAAAAATTATTTCTTCGAACAGGTTGCCAAGCATTACCCAAAAGGCTATTTCCCAAAATACCTTTCGAATATTCAGACCTACTGGGATATTATCGGTGTAAACGGAGATAATAAAGAGGGCTTGATAAATGAAGAAGGAATAATTGAGACCGATAAAGAGAGTTTTTCAGTCGAGCCTTTTATCGTTATAAATAATAAACTTATTACTCGTAATGATGTAAATATTAAACAAAGTCTTGAGGATAATTATCTTCCCATCCCCATAGTTGAATGGCTAAACAAAAAGAACCGGCTTCAGATTAAAACCTTTGCTGGCGGAGATATTAATGCCTCATCTATCTTCGTAAGATATAGAATTACTAATAGCTCAAGCACTTCACAAAATATTTCTTTTTATCTCGCAGTAAGGCCGTTCCAGGTTAGCCCGCCTTGGCAGTTTTTAAATCTTAAGGGCGGAGTTGCAGAAATTAAAAGTATACGTTTTGATAATGGAAATGCATTTGTAAACAACGACAAAAAGATAATTTCCCTCACTCCTCCTACCGAATTCGGCTGCTCCCAATTTACGAACGGCTCAATAATTAATTACATAGATAAAAATACTTTACCGGGTAATAAAACAGTTGAAGATTCTCTTGGATTTGCTTCAGGCGCATTCCGTTATGATTTTAAATTAAGCCCGGGAGGTCATTATGATATTGTTGCTGAAATACCTTTTTACGAAAGAACTGTTCTTCCTTCAGTAAATAGAATACAGAAGCCCGATTTACTATTTTCCAAGGAATTAAATTATATCAAAGAATATTGGGTAAAAGAACTTAACAAAGTTCAATTTACCCTTCCACCCTCTGCCGATAAAATGATTAATACCCTCAAAAGCAATATCGCATATATACTGATAAATAAGGATGGAAATGCACTTCAGCCAGGGTCAAGATCTTATGAAAGATCATGGATACGCGACGGTGCTATTATGTCTGAAGCTCTGCTTAGAATGGGAATTAGTAAAGATGTAAAAGATTTCATCAATTGGTATTCGGAATACCAATTCCCTTCAGGTAAAATTCCATGCGTAGTTGATAGAAGAGGCGCTGACCCCGTCCCTGAAAATGACAGCCAAGGTGAATATATTTATCTGCTTCTTCAGTATTTTAAATTTACAAATGATACATCAATGTTAAAAAGCCATTGGGAAAACATACAGAAAACAGTGAATTACATCGAACTGCAAATAAATGAGGAGTCAACTGCGAAGAACTTAAACGGCACTAATGAGCAAAAATCATTTTATGGCTTAGTGCCTGCTTCTATCAGCCATGAGGGATATTCAGCAAAGCCTATGCATTCATACTGGGATGATTTCTTTACATTAAAAGGGTTAAAAGACGCAGTTACGATATCTAATATTCTCGGTATGAAAAAAGAAGAAGACGAATACAAAAAAGCCAGAGGTAGATTTAGGGTTAATTTATATAGATCTATGCGCCTTGCAATGAAGAATACCGGAGTTGATTACATACCTGGCTGCGCAGAGCTTGGCGACTTCGATGCAACTTCAACAGCAATAGGGGTCTTCCCCTGCGGCGAGCTTAAAAATATTCCGGAACCTCAATTGCATAATACATTTGAAAAATACTATTCCAATTTCAAGAAAAGATTATCCCCGAAAGATAAATGGATTAACTATACGCCTTATGAAATAAGAGTTGCCGGTGCTTTTATTTATATTAATGAAATTGATAGAGCAAATAAATTACTCGACTTTTTCTTTAAAGACCAGAGGCCCGAGGGGTGGAACCATTGGGCCGAAGTGGTCTGGAAGGATAAAGATGCACCTAAATTTATAGGCGATATGCCTCATTCATGGATCGGCGGAGAATATATAAATACGGTTAGAGATCTTTTCGTCTATGAACAAGACGACGATTCATCTTTAGTTCTCGGCTCCGGAATTAAAAGCGAATGGTTAAAAGAATCCAAAGAAATCTCAGTTAGTAATTTATATACTTATTTCGGAGAATTATCTTTTACAATGAGAAGAACCGGGAACAAAGTTTCAATAGAATTAAATGATAATCTTAATTCATCATGTAAAAGAATAAACCTTAAATCCCCTTTAAATAAAAAGATTAAGGATATAATCGTTGACGAAAAGCCCTATAAAAATTATCAAGGAAATATGATTTATCTGTTGCCTTCAGCAAAACATATTATTATAGAATATTAATTGAATATTAAGGTTCCGCCCTTAACAATCTGCCTATGTCTAATTTGAAAATTGTTTATGCTCTTACCGTCCAATTTAATTTTAATAGAGCCGGTGGAATCTTTCTTTTTTTCAATTATAAATTTCTTCCCGGAATAATATTTCTGATTAAGCTTGATAGTAATTATATCGAATGACGGAAGCCCAAGCTGATAATACTCGGATGCTGGACAAGCAGGATAAATTCCAAGCATCGAAAAAACAAGCCAGCCTGATATTGTACCGCAGTCATCATTGCCCGGAAGCCCTGCTGCATCTGTTCCAAAATCATGCTCTATTATTTTCTTTACTAAAAAGGGAGTTCTGTATTCTTCTCCTTTTACATAGGTAAATAAATATGGATTTGCAATATCCGGCTCGTTATTTACAGTAAATTGTCCGTTTTCAAAATCAAGCAAAAGCTTCCGGATAAAATTCTTCTCTCCTCCGCAAAGTTTAATAAGCCCTGGAACATCATGCGGAACGAACCATGTATAACTCCACGCATTGCCTTCAACATAACCCGGGCCTCCTGAACCTGCCCAGCTTCCGGAGCCTTCGGTATCTAATGGGTTGAATGGTGAAAGCCATGTACCGTCCTTTCTCTTTGGACGAATAAAGTCTGTAGTTGTATCAAATAAATTTTTATAGAGATGAGATCTATTAAGATATTCTTTATATAATTTTTCTTTACCGAGCTTATTCGCCATTTGAGAAATTGCCCAATCATCAAAGCAGTATTCAAGTGTAGTTGATGCAGGGCCCCAAACCCACCACGGTCGACTTGTGTCCTGCTCGAATGGAATATAGCCGTAATGTAATAGTTCATGATAGCCTGCTCTTATAGGAGGGGCAGATTCGCCTGCCTTAAATATTGTAGGTTTCAGTATTGCTTTAAATGCTTTTTTAATATTATAATCTCTTAACCCTTTAATGTAACTGTCTGCAATTACAACCGAAGAAGGATCTCCGGACATAAAGTACATTTCGTTCCCGGCAATTTCCCATTTAGGCAAATAGCCAGATTCTGAATACATATCAAGCATAGTTTTAATTATTTCACTCTGCCGCTCAGGATAAACTAGTGTCAAGAATGGGTGCAGCGTTCTGTAAGTATCCCACAAAGAAAAAACCGAATACCTGTTGCGGTTTGTATATTTACCAATTCCCTTCCGGCCCATAAGCGGATACTCTCTGTTTGCATCACTTATAATACTGGGATGAATCAGCATATGATAAAGTGCCGAGTAGAATTTAATTTTGTCTTCATTTTTACCAGTGACTTTTATTCTGGATAATTCATCTTCCCAATTTTTAGCTGCTTTAGTCTTAACTTCACAGAAATCCCAGGCAGGGATTTCTCTTCTGAGATTTTCTTCAGCATTTGCTTTACTCACATAAGAAATACCAGTTTTTATAAATAAAGGGACATCCTTCTTAACATTAAATTTGAACCAGCACCCTATTGATGAATTTTTTACTTCTGCTTTATCAAAAGACTTTATTGAATCCCCTATCCAAATTCCGTGAGAAACAGAGGACATACTGAATTCAGAATGAAAATATATTGTCTCACGGTTATCGTCGCCGCAGAAACCTCCGCTGATATTATAACCCTCTGCTTCTTTATTGGAAACAATTCTCACTTCACCGCCGCCGATTAGTGCAAGGCTTCTTCCGGTATCAATTAGAATATTTATTTCACCGTCGCTTTGCGGTATAAGTTTAATAAATCCGCACCTAGTTGAGGCAGTAACTTCTGCTAAAGCATCAGGCTCATTCAGTTTAACGCTATAAAATCCAGGGCGGGCAAACTCAGTAGAGTATGTGCATTTATATTCTTCCGGATTTATTCTTAAATCTCCGCGCTCTGGTATCAATATAATACTGCCAAGATCAGGGCAGCCTGTACCGCTCAAATGTACGTGCCCAAACCCGTAAAAATATTTTTGTCCGAAAATATATCCCGAAGGTGATAAAGAATTCTGAGGACTAACTGAGACCATTCCCCATGGAATCACGGCACCGGGGAAAGTATTTCCCCCATTCGCCGTCCCGATAAAAGGATTAACATAATTATCCAGCGGATACTTATAATAGAAAGAAGTATCATTCTGCGAGAATAAGAACGGATTGATAATACACAATACTATTAATACCTTTAATAAAGATGCCGGCTTGCCCGCGATGGCAAAATAACATCTTTCAGAATAGTAACTACATAGAATAAATTTCATCTTCATAAATTCAAAATAATACGAATTTTTGACATTTTTATTTCATCAAAAATTTT
>Ga0075269_10000141_pt1 | contig 12277 bp, 11 predicted proteins | sample SF_Rice_5C_0N_10_FD_69773 | JGI IMG/M metagenome (GOLD analysis project Ga0075269, IMG submission 69773) | Rice paddy soil microbial communities from Twitchell Island, California, USA - SF_Rice_5C_0N_105 | ecosystem: Environmental > Terrestrial > Soil > Paddy field/soil | place: USA: Twitchell... | reverse complement strand
ATAATCATAATCCTTTTGAAGGAATTTTAGGTTATGAGGATACTGTAATTCCGGATATTCAGACTGCAATTCTTTCTAGGCATAATATAATTTTACTTGGGTTGCGAGGACAAGCTAAAACAAAGATTGCCCGCCTGCTTATTAATCTTTTGGATGAGTATATCCCTGTGGTAAAAGGCTCTGAGCTTAATGACGACCCTTTGATGCCTTTATCCCGTATTGCAAAAGACATTATTACAGAACAAAATGATGAAACTGAAATTGCCTGGATGCATAGATCAGAAAGATATTCCGAAAAACTTGCTACCCCGGATGTTTCTGTCGCTGATTTAATTGGCGATGTTGATCCAATTAAAGCTGCTACTCTTAAACTCCCCTATTCTGACGAAAGAGTTATTCATTTCGGGTTAATACCCCGCTCGCACAGATCAATTTTCGTGATAAATGAACTGCCTGACCTTCAAGCTCGAATACAGGTTGCGCTTTTTAATATACTTCAGGAAAATGATATTCAAATCCGGGGATTTAAAGTAAGGCTGCCGCTTGATATTCAATTTATCTTTACAGCAAATCCGGAAGACTATACAAATAGAGGGTCTATAGTCACTCCATTAAAGGATAGAATAGGAAGTCAAATTCTTACTCATTATCCTAAAACTGTGGATATATCTAGAGAGATTACTAGGCAGGAATCAAACCTAACTAAAGAGCAGTGCAATTCAATCAAACCCCATGAGCTGCTGGAGAATTTGATTGAGCAAGTTGCATTTGAAGCTAGACAAAGCGAATATATCGATGCTAAAAGCGGAGTTTCTGCACGCCTGACTATTTCTGCCTACGAAAATCTCATAAGTACTGCCGAACGCAGAATGCTCTTGAATAATGAAAAAGAAACTTATCTTAGAATTGCCGATATATATGGTATCGTACCCTCAATTACCGGCAAGATTGAATTAGTCTACGAAGGCGAACAGGAAGGCCCTTCTAAAGTTGCTTATATTCTAATTGGGAAAGCTGTTAAATCTCTCTTTCAAAATTATTTCCCTTCACCGGAAAAATCTAAAAAGAACCACGATACTAGTTCCTATCAAACTATAATTAATTGGTTTAGTAAAGGGAATATCGTAGACATTCTTTCCAATGTATCCGAAAAAGAGTATGAGGAAACATTAAAATCTGTTCCCGGATTAAAGGAAATCGTTAAAAAACACCAGCCTAAATTAGATGAAAAGAGCCAATTATTACTTATGGAGTTTGTGCTGCATGGCTTAGCAGAATATTCTATGCTTAGTAAATTTAAACTTGAGAACGGAGTGCAATTTAAAGACATGCTAAGTTCAATGTTTACACTCAATAATGAAGAAGACGAGCAGAATATTACCGGAACTGATGATCTTTACAGATAGGAAAGATACTTTATTTCTTGTTTAATTTTAATACTATCTGTTTATCTTTTCTATCATGAACATACTTATCAAATGAAACCGAAGATTTAAATATATCAATAAGGAGCGAATTCTTTTCATCGACTTCAGATTGATTTAGTTTACTTCCTTTTTTATTGGAAGTTTTACTATCTTCTAAGAACTTACCGAAGGCGCTTTTCTTTTTCATTTCGTGTGTAATTAGTTTTGGTACCCCATTATTTTCTGCGGGAAGAGGAGCCGGTGTTAATTTCTTAGAGATAGAAGTTTTATTTGCAATCTTTTCATTATTGGATTTTTTGCCCCCTACTTTCATTATCTGTTTATAATCAAAATCATCATCTTCGCTAATATCATGTTTAATTATTTTTATACCGTTGAAGTGTTCTTTATCGGGCTTAACTTTGTATGGTAATCCTTCCTTTGTATCTATTTTATGTTTAATGTTTTCATGAGGTTTAATTATATTTGATACTGATTGCTCATTTACTTTAGCAGTGCCTTCCTTCTTTGCTACTTCTGCTTTTGTCTGCTTCGTCTCAAGTTCTTGAAAAACCGGGCTTTCTTCATGTAAATTATCAACGTTTTCTATTTTTAAGGATTGGTTTTTATCTGCCTTATAATAAAGTAATATTGCATCGGCGAATACTTTATCATTTTGAAATTTTGCCTCTGTAGCAATGAGATCGATATTATAAATTTCAGCAAAATTCGGAAGATCCCCCATTCTATTTAATGTTGTTAATCCTACCTGTTGAATTCTAAAACGCAAATCGTAATAATTAATTGCTTCAGGATAATCCTCCAGCTCTTTAACTGCAAATATCGGATCAAAATAAATTAATTCTGAAATACCATTTATATTTACAAAGTAGCCGTATTTAGAAAGGCTTATTTGGAAATCACGAATGTTGGTAAGCATTCTGTAGACAATTAAATTCTTAGGAGTGTATTCATTTAAAAATCTGCATACTTCATTATATGTAATTTTTCGAGGATTTTTTTGAGGATCATCTTTATATATTACCTTAAAGTTTTTCTCAAGATCAAATAGATTTTGCGAATAAACAATTATATCATCCTTTTTTATATCAAGAGTCTCTAAGAGCATCTGCCTAATTTTAATAATCTACTTTCAAAAATAATAATTTAATCCCGATTATCAATATTTAATCAGGCTTTATTTGAATTATTATTTATCGGCCCAATATACAACATCTAATTCAAACGGATGAATAAGCAGTGAATGCTTAGGTACAATCCTTATTGTGTATCCCTGCTGCCCGCTTCTGGTGCATTTTACACTGCCGGAATATTTATAAAGCCCGCTCTTAGTTCTTTTCTGTTCTGCATTCAAAACTACTGTGGAATTGTTCTGAGGATTATTATCCTCCAGCGGACCGTAGTAAATTTGTACTTCTACATCTTCAGGTGTCAAATTCCCAAGTTCTATTTCTGCCTTAATCGGAAGTTCTTCACCGACATATAACTGCTTAGAAGCTGCTCCATTCATATCTGTATTTATAAGTTTAACCGAACCCCAATTCTGTAATACTTTTTCTTTCCAGCCGGTTAATTCTTTTCCTAATTGCCATTTCCTTTCTCTAAGAAGAAGTCTTTTTTCAAAAGACTTACTATAGTATTTTTCAAAATATTCTTCAACCATACGATGTGTATTAAAGAACGGCCCAAGCTTTTTCATAGAATTTTTAACTTTTGCTATCCACTTCCTGGGAAGCATGTCTTCACCCCTGGAATAAAATAACGGAACTATCTGACTCTCAAGTGTATTATACAAAAGTCTGGATTCAACCTCATCATGATAATCAGGGTCAGTATATTCTTCCCCATTGCCTATTTTCCAACCTACTTCCGGATCAAACCCCTCATCCCACCATCCATCGAGCACACTAAAGTTTAAACCGCCGTTTGCAATTACTTTCATTCCCGATGTTCCGCTGGCTTCAAGAGGACGCCTTGGATTGTTCAGCCATACATCACAGCCTTCAACCATATAGTGGGCAACATTTATATCGTAATTTTCAATGAATACTATCTTCCGCTTAAACTTGCTTTCCTTTGCAATTTGAAAAATCTCCTGTATGAACCTCTTCCCTTCTTCGTCTTTTGGATGGGCTTTCCCAGCAATAATAAATTGAACCGGGAATTCTTTATTGTTTACGATATCAGCTAGTCTATCGATATCGCGAAATATTAGTGTAGCTCTTTTGTAAGTAGCAAATCTTCTGGCAAATCCGATTGTCAAGGCATTAGGATCTAAAATCTCACTTGCTGCAGCTAGCTCTTCTTGGCTTCCCCCCCGAATCCTGATCTGCCTGTTTAACCTTCTTCTTGCAAATGCAACAAGGCGCTCTCGCCTTCGTTCATGTGTCCTCCACAATTCTTCGTCAGGTATTTTATCGATCCTTTCCCATAGTGAAGCAGATGCTGGATTCTCAACCCATTTTTCACCCATGTATTGAAGGAATAACTCTTCCATCTCATGAGAAATATGAGAACGCATATGAACACCGTTTGTTATATAACCGATCGGAATTTCATTGAATGGTACATTGCTATAACCCGATACCCACATTTTTTTAGATACCTCGCCATGAAGTTTACTTACTCCGTTAATATATCCAGCCGTATTCATGGCAAGATGCGCCATGTTAAAAACATTGGATTCGCTGGTCTTATATATATTACCCAAAGAATAAAACTCCTTATCCGATACTTTAAGCTCGTTCCTATAATACCCTCCGAAATATTTTTCAACTAGTTCATTTGAAAATACATCTATTCCAGCAGGAACGGGTGTATGTGTGGTAAAAATGTTTGAATAATATCCAACCTCTTTTGCTTCCTTAAAAGTTAATCCGTCATTTTGAATTAAAGATCTTATTCTCTCAAGTGCCATAAATGCAGAGTGCCCTTCGTTCATGTGGCAAACCATAGGCCTTATTCCCATTGAATGAGCAGTCCTTATTCCGCCTATACCCAGTATTATTTCCTGCTGAATCCTCGTTTCTACATTTCCTCCATAAAGAGTTTCTGTAATTTTTCTATCAGTCTCATTATTTATCGGAACGTTCGTATCAAGCAGAAATAAAGGTACTCTTCCGACTTCAATCTTCCATATCTGAAAATATACTTCTCTGCCGGAAAGAGTAACCGAATTAATTAACGGTTCGTTCTTTTCATTCCGCACAAGTTTCATGGGAAGGTTATCGAAATCGTTGATCTCGTATCTTTCATGCTGCCAGCCGTCTGAATTTAAGTACTGCTGGAAATAACCTTCTTTGTATAGAAGACCCATACCAACTAACGGTACTCCTAAATCGCTGGAAGCTTTTAAGTGGTCGCCTGCAAGTACACCTAATCCTCCTGAATATGTCTGAAGGCATTCAGTTAATCCGAACTCAGCAGAAAAATAAAGGATATTTATGTCATCTGAATAATTATAATTCTTTTGATACCATGTTTTTTCATTTAAGTAATTTTGAAGTTTAGTATGAACTCTTTCTAGGTGCGCAATAAACCCATCATCATGAGAAACTTCATTTAAGCGCTCCTGGCTGATTTTACCAAGCATCATTATAGGATTATGATTTGTATCTTCCCACAATTCCATATGAAGACGCCTAAATAATTCCCTGGCATCCTGATTCCACGTCCAATGCAAGTTATATGATACAGTTCTCAATTTCTCCAGGTTCTCCGGAAGCGATGGAACAACATTATATGTACCTAAAAATTTATACATTAATTCCTCAAATATTTTAGAAATTATCCTTTATTCTGCCAGTAATTAAAAATTAGGATTTATAATATACTTAAACAATAATTCATCAAAAAATTAAATCAATAGTGTTTTTTGTGTTAAATTTTTATCATTCTGTTTAGGCTAATAACTGTTTTCTTGATATTATTCAATAATATTGATTCTTAACCCAAATTCATCCTACCTAATTAGGTAGTATTAATTTTACCGCATATTATGCGGCTTTATATAAAGGACACTCGATTAAATATTTAAATTGCCATATGTAAGGATAAACATAAAAGATATTTCGATCAAACTTTATCATTTTTAATTTTTGATTATTAAGTATTAATCTTAAATTTCATTTAATATTAGAATTTACATTTATATAGGAGTTTTATATGGGAAAATTTAATCTTGAGAAAATTCAATCCTTCTTAAAACAAATGAAGTTGGATGCATGGCTGCTTTACGATTTTAGGAAGTCCAATGAAATAGCTCAAAATATCCTGGATATCCCAAAGGAGAGCCACCTAACTAGAAGATTTTATTACTTCATCCCCAAGGAAGGAATACCAGTCAAAATAGTTAATGCTATTGAAGCTTTTCACCTTGATCATTTACCCGGCACCCAATTAAAATATTCAAGCCATTCTTCTCTTTCTAATCATCTTAAAGAAACATTGATGAATGTAAAAAGAATCGCCATGGAATATTCTCCCTTAAATTCTATTCCTTATGTTTCAAAAGTTGATGCGGGTACTTTAGAGCAAATTAAAGCTTACGGTGTTGATGTTGTCACTAGCGGAGATCTTATTTCGCTTTTTGACGCGGTATGGTCTGAAGAACAATATAATGATAATATTCCGGTTGCCTTTAAATTAACTGATATTGTTAATGATACTTTCGGTTTTATTAAAGATAAAACACTTTCTGGTTTTACATTAAATGAGTATGATGTACAACAGTTTATCGAAGAAAAAATATTAAATTACGGATATGAAACTGAGCCGCCGATTATTGTAGGTGTAAATGAGAACAGCGGCAACCCTCATTATGCCCCTGACCGGGATAATCATAAGAATATTAAACGCGGAGATTTCGTTTTAATCGATCTTTGGGCTAAACCCAAAAAAGACAATGGTGTTTGGGCAGATATTACCTGGACTGGCTTTATGGGCGACTCTGTTCCTGATAAATATGTTAAGATATTTAATATCGTTGCAGAAGCTAGAGATTCTGCTTTCAACTTAGTCTATTCCAGATTTAATGAGAAAAAAGATATAAGAGGTTATGAAGTTGATGATGCTGCTAGAAATGTTATTACTAAAGCAGGATATGGAGAATTCTTTTTCCACAGAACCGGACATTCAATAACTACCGACCTCCACGGTAGCGGAGCTCACATGGATAATTTCGAGACTAAAGATGAAAGAATGCTTTTACCATCTACTTCCTTTTCTATTGAGCCGGGTATCTATTTACCCGAGTTCGGAGTACGTACCGAAATAGATGTTTTTATCAAATCTAATGGTCAAGTAATTGCTACCGGCGGAGAAAGACAAAATCTAATAATACCAATCTTAAAATAATTTTTCTTTATCGCGGAGGTGAATTTCCTATACAGAATTCGCCTCTGCTATCCTCTCTATTATCTAATCAGTAAATTTATTCTTTTATTATCTAGAAGTGAATTATATTCACATTGAGAATTAAATCCTCATTATTTTTATTTATGCTGTGTAATTAATAACCAGCTTGCCTTTATAATTGATCATAATAAATGCAGGTGAGTTTATTAGTAACATAAATTAGCAACCCTGACTTCTAAAACCTTTAATTATACATCAATTTATTATCGGCATATCTATTGCATTAAATATATCAGCTAACAATAAATTTATTTCGAGAGGTTTTTAATGCAGACTAATATTAATTCGTTTAACAATATTAAATCTGAAAATATAAATTTAACTCATTTACTAAATAAGGGCTCAAAGGGGAAAATTTTAATTATTGATGATGATATTATTTATTCACAAAAACTAAAAGCCTTTTTGGAACAATATAATTACGAAGTCATATCGGCAAATAGCGGATGCAACGGGATTTATAAATCAATAGTCTATAAACCCGATATTATTATATGTGAAATTTCATTGCCCGATTTTGATGGATTTTCCTTACAGCGCGAATTAAACAGGTACAAATCTATTATCAAATCAAAATTTATCTATATGAGTTATTATTCTCTTAGCTTTTTTATAAGAGAAGCTATGGACCTAGGAGCTGAAAAATTCCTAACTAAACCGGTTAATTCTGAATTCTTATTAAATGTTTTATCTCAGATATTAAACAATGTTAAAGGAACAGATGATGATAATGGAATTAAGAGCGACTTATTAAATAATGAGTTATCTCTAAATGCAAATCTGCCAAACCAGAATATTTCAGTTAATCCAACGGGATTTCAATATGTTGATCCTAATAAAGTAAAAATCAATTTTAATTTGGATGACTATAAATTGAAAAATAATGCATCAAAGGATCCTTTTTCAATTAACCGTAATGAATTGAATGATTTTGAAAAATTAAACTTTAACGATTTAACACTTATTATCGTTAATATGTCAATTGGAGATCAGAAAGTAGCAGTTTCGTTCCGGGATTTTCTTTTCCCTATTATTTCTCAAGACCCTAAAAAGATTTTGATTGACTTAAGCCAAATTACTTATATGGATTCTGCTTTCACTGGTGTTTTAGTTGAAGCTTCTAAAAGATTTAAGCTTTACAGCCATGAAGAAGTCAAGCTAGTACTAGATGTAAAAAATTCATCAATAAATCCTTTTATTGTAGAATGGGTTATTAGAAATTTTAAAACTTATGACAATATAAACTATGCTGTAAGTTGTTTGGAGGAATTACCCGTTCCCGAAAATCTTTTGACCTAAAATAATATTTTATCGACATTGCAGTCTCACTTATATGTTCGAACAATGTAATATTCTTAAAGGATTATATATATGATTCAAATAGTAATTAAAATATTGTTTTCATATTCCCGGCATAGATTAATTGTTTGGCATAGATTTAACAAATCTTATGAAAAACTCCCGGTTTATTTCTCTTCGCGTTATATCTTTTCCCACTAAAAAATCTATCCTGTTTTAACTCGGGAAACCCTTTCCTTTTATTCGACGCATTCTCTTCTGACTATAATTATTGAGTGTTCTTTTGTTCCCCGAAAAGAAGATGATCAATACTTAAATTCATTGGACCGGATATCAATATTGTTATTGCTATAACTAAAAATGTAAAAGGATATGAAGCCCCACTCGGTCCTAAAAATCCATTCGGCAGCATAGTTACCGTTGCAACTGTCATGTTGATTAGAACGGCTATTGCAGCCGGTCGAGTAAATAATCCAATCGTAAGCAGCAACCCTCCTATGAGTTCCGTGAAGCAGCTAAGATACACTAATGGCACCGCAAAACCCGCTTTTGTAGAAAAGTATTGCACCGTTGCCTGCAAACCATATCCGCCGAACCATCCGAATACTTTCCCGGAACCAACTATAAACAAAATAATGCCAATTACTAGACGGAGTAAAAGTAAACTTACACTAATAAGACTGTAATTATTTCGCATTAAAATCTTAAACATTTTATTCTTTTCCATAATTTGCTTTTCTTTCAGTATTATTTCCCTTCGGACAGATAGTGAAGTACTACCACTCCGGATTTAAATACTTGCGTATCCGCCAGCTTAAGCTTTCTTTTTTCATTTATTCCTTCAAACAGTTGTCTTCCCTTTCCCGCTGCTACCGGATGGATTAATATCAAATACTCGTCGATTAAACCTGCTTTCATTAAGGCCGTAGCAAGACTTATTCCTCCAATGGAAATATTTTTACCCGGCTGCTGCTTAAGCTTCTTTACTTCTTCAATTGCGTTCCCCTTGATTAATTTTGTATTATTCCATTCAGCTTTGAGAAGACTCTTAGAAAACACGATCTTTGAAATAGAGTTGAATCTGTCTGCAAATTCGAGAATTACGCAGGTAGCATTTGGGTCGTTGTGGGCATGCGGCCAATAGCTTTCCATAAGCTGATATGTTACCCGTCCGAACAGCTCAATGTCTGTTTCGTCGAGAAGACTGCTGAAAAATTGGTGCAGTTCATCATCGGCAATTGCTACAGTGTGGTCGGCAAAGCCGTCTAAAGATACGTTTATGGCAAATACTAGTTTTCTCATACAAACCTCTATTTCTTTTCTAAATATTCTTTTAATGATGTACCAACAATGTGGTTCCAACCTTCTGCAAAGTTTTCTTTTTTAAGCTCAGGAACTGTTTCCCCGGGAAAGCTCTCCAACCCGGAGTGCGTTAATTTCACTCGCGTCTTACCTGCCTTGCAATCAGCCACGTCTCCTTCATTAAACAATTCGAATGTTACGTAAGAAATTCCGGAATAACCATCATATCTCCAACTGTAAGTTAACTTTTTACCAGCGACTATTTCAGTTATCTTGCACACATGCAGCCATTGTTTTTCTTTGCTGCCGGCATAAAACCGGAATTCAAAACCGATTTGAAGTTGGAAATCTGCAATGTCAAAGTACCACTGCTTCATTTCATCTTTATCGGTAATTGCTTTCCAAACTTTTTCAACCGAGGTGTTGAGCAGTCTTGAAATGCTAATTTCTCTGCTCACTGTTTCTGTTGTTTCAAAGGTAGATAATTTTTTTTACTTTTAGTCATTTTGGCTTCCCTATTAATTTATTTTAAACTCTCAACATGTTTGTCAAGAGCTGATTCTAGCCGGCTGATAATATAGCAAAACATTTCCATTCTTAAACATCCTGGCGTTGATCAATTCAAGCTTCAGCTTTTCGTTAATATTGGTGAACAGCGGATTTCCATTTCCAAGGATTACAGGGTTTATCAGAATTTTGAATTCATCGATCAATCCTGAACCGATCAGTGAAGATATTAATTTACCGCTGCCGAAAATGTTTATATCCTTTTCCGAACGCTGTTTTAACTTCTGAATTTCATCAGTAATATTTTCTTTAATCAGTTTTGAATTATTCCACTCTACTTTATCCTAAGTTTTTGAAACGACATATTTAGGAAGCGAATTCATTTTCGACGCAACCACAGGATCGTCCTCGATGGATTGTTTTGTCGGCCAGTAGCTTGCCATTAGCTCATAAGTTATTCTCCCGAATAAAAGCCCGCCGATTGAATTCAAATTCTCAATTGCAAACTCAGTAAATTCCTCATCTACATTATGCCAGCTAAAATCACTGCCTAAACCTTCAAAATAACCATCCAGAGTTATCAGATTAAACACGCTTAGTTTTCTCATTTTACTCCTTTCCTATTAAATGGTATAAAACTATGTATAATATCATAACGTAAATAGATCCCGCCCCAAACTATTACTGCAAAATAAACCGGGAACAATGTGTTGCTGAAGAACGGACTAAATGTACGTAAATTGGCTTCTACAGCTCCGCCTAAATAACCTGTCAGCAATATCGCACCAAAAATTGACGTCCTTGGTATAACATAAAGAACGATAAGAACCAGAAGTAAAGTTCCTATAGCCGGAATATAATAATCCGGATACCCGAATTTTGCGGAAGCCTCCATTACCTGCGGAGATTTTAATATTTTTGTTATGCTGTCAAACAGCAAAAATAGAACTGCTATACTACTTAGAACTCTTCCTATCCAAATCTTCGTACTTACCTTCTGCGAGGGTATGTCCCTCACCACTATAGCTTGTGCATCGGTTTTCATAATTGCCACCTCTATAATATTATGATCGAATCTTGATTTTATTGGCGGCATACCATTTGTATCGGGATGCCGCATTTATTTTGCCTAATTTATTTATCCTTTGGATAAGTATAGTTTATCATCCATTGAATGTCGAACTTATCCGTAAGCATTCCGAAATAATCACCCCAGAAAGTATCCGCTAAAGGCATTGTTACCGTTCCGCCTTTCGAAAGTCCGTTAAATATTTTCGCTGCTTCGTCTTTGCTTTCAGCTGTTACACTAATGTGGAAGTTTGTTCCCCGGGTTAATTTGTGCCCCATTGATTCGAGAGCATCTGTCGCCATTAGTACATTGCCTTTTCCGATTGGCAAAGAAACATGCATTAGCTTTTCTTTTTCATGCGGCTTTACATTACCATCTTCCGGTATATCCTTAAAGCGCGTTAAGCCGACAAGCTCGCCGCCAAATACTGATTTATAAAAATTAAACGCTTCCTCGGCGTTTCCGGGAAAGTTCAAGTAAGGATTGATCGCTTTCATTTTGTACTCCTTAAATAATTGTTTGTTAGTTAATTTATTTTACCGGTCTATATATGTTTGCAATTATTCCACTGTCGAATGTTGTGGTGCCTTTAAGCTTAAAGTCTGTTTGTTTAGTTAAAGCTGAAAATAAAGATCTCCCGGTGCCTAATGAAACCGGGTGAATAACCAACCGGTACTCATCAATCAAATTATGCTTTACAAGGCTTTGAGCAAAACTTGCACCGCCATGCGCAATTATATCTTTACCGCCTTGCTTTTTCAAGTTCGAAATTTCTTCTACAAGATCCCCAGCAGCAACTTTAGAATTGTGCCATTCTTCCAATAATCCTTTTGAGCTAGAAGTTTCAAAGCTTCCGGTTTTCCTGGAACTTACCGCATCTTTAAATGCAGTTGTTGTTAATTCTTTATCAATGATCTTAACAATTCCTTTTCTTGAAAATACGACTTTAGGTATCTCGTTCATTGGAGCTGCATATACTTCTTTTGAATATGGCCAATATGCTGCCATATCCATGAAAGTCCTGCTCCACATTATATGGACTCCTGCTTGCCTCAGTGTTTCAACTATCCAATTTGAGGCTTCGTTATCCATGCTCTTAAAAATCCAATCTATCTCGCCGTTAGGTCCGCATACAAAACCGTCAATTGAAACCGACATTTTAAGTATTAACTTCCTCATTATTGTATTTCCTTCTAATCAATTGACTGGTTCATATTGATTCATTACTATCCCACATTCGAAGGCTATGCTTTTAACA
>Ga0075269_10000140_pt1 | contig 12287 bp, 12 predicted proteins | sample SF_Rice_5C_0N_10_FD_69773 | JGI IMG/M metagenome (GOLD analysis project Ga0075269, IMG submission 69773) | Rice paddy soil microbial communities from Twitchell Island, California, USA - SF_Rice_5C_0N_105 | ecosystem: Environmental > Terrestrial > Soil > Paddy field/soil | place: USA: Twitchell... | reverse complement strand
CCCCGATTCCGGAAATTGCTCTTTCTAATGATGAAATTCAGGATATTATACTTGAGTCATCAGATATATTTGATAATTCAAATATTCCCCTTCCACCTGAACGGCCGTCAATTCCTGAAATTATTGAAGAAGTAGTTCCATTCTATAAACTGGAATCATATCCCGAACCGATAGGCGGCCTGGAAGCATTTGTAAAGAAAATCCACTATACGGAATTAGCAAGGAGAGCCGGTATCGAAGGAACCGTTGTAATAGAATTCATAATAGATAAAACCGGTAATGTTGAAGAAGCACGAGTTATTAAAAGCCTCGATGCGGGTTTGGATAAAGTTGCACTGCAGGCTGTTAAAGAGACAAAATTTACACCTGGATTACAGAGAGATAAACCCGTTAAAGTAAAGATGACTATTCCAATTAAATTCAGGCTAAATTAGTTAATCTACAGGATATGCAATTGTTGACAGCAATGCGTTCTCTGCCTGACGGGAGTCAAGCCGCGAATGCTGAATGATAACAGGAATATCCGACCTTATGACGCTTGAGTAATCTGTCCCTTTCGGCACCGGTTCGGGATCTTTAAGATTATTAAATCTGATGTGCCTCGTTCTTTGTGCCGGGACTGAAAGTTTGTAGGGACCGGCAGGATCTCTGTCGGAAAAATAAATTGTGATTTCTATGTGAGCCTCCTGATCCGAAGCATTCAGTATGCACGCCGTTTCGTGACTGAGCATTTCGGGTTCAGGACCATTGCTGCTTTTAGGGATGTAGCCTTCGGCAATTGCCCAGACTTTTTTTCCTAATGCCTTATTCATAAATTCTTCCCTATATTTTAATTAACGGTAACCCGGTCTCTTCATCCATTTCACGATGCAGATAGAAAGGAGATTCTGTTAGAACAATTTCCAGGGTGGGTCTGACAATCCCTTCTTTCAGATGTCCCCCCATAGCATTGCCGTTGCGTTTGCCGACAACGGTGTGTATATGAACTTTCGGTTTGTTCTTGAACCGTGAAATGTTGCCGATAAGCGATACAACTTCGACCTGTTCCCTGATCTCATTATCTATATATTCCTTTTTATTCATATCAAAGTATGCCAGGGTTACTTTCCTGAATGCTCCTATAGCTGTTAAATGACTATCGGTCAGGTTATTTTCTTCGGCAAAGTTCTCCAGTCCTGAAATAACTTCTTCATCTTTATCGAACACCACAACATAGGTTTTATGCTCTCCCGTGTTTACCATTTTCGTTCTCATTATCTCTCCCTAATTAACCGGTTATTCAAATCATTGAAGACTTCTTCTGCAGATGCATTTTTATTATGGGAGGCAAGGTACATTACTTCGGCAAAATGCATAGCCTGCCTGCCGCTCAGCTGGCTTATCTGTTCCCGGCAGCTGAACCCGTCTGCGATTATCAGGGTATCTTTGCCGACATTGTTAACGGCAGGGATAAGTACCCTTTCACCGCACTTTACGGATACATCATATTTTCCTTTCTCAAATCCGAACGACCCGGCCATTCCGCAGCACCCGGTATCAGGAGCGCTGTAATCTATATCCATCTTTGAAAGGATGTCATTTTCATCATCCATTCCCATAATCGATTTGTGGTGACAGTGTCCGTGTACAAGTGCTTTCCTGCCGAGTTTTTCATAATTGAAATCTTTTACTTCCCTGGAAAGGAATTCGCTTATCATATAAGTGTTCTGCGCTAACCGCTTTGCATCCTGGTTATTCGGGAACATATTACCCAGTTCATCCCTGAATGTGGCTATGCAGCTTGGTTCGAGTCCTACAACAGGAATGCCTGCTTCTATTTCTCCTTGCAGTGCAGCCAGGATCTCCTGTAATAATTTTTTTGCGAGGTCGAGCATTCCGAAATCATACAGGGGACGGCCGCAGCATAGATTTTTTCCGGGGAGGATCACTTCATATCCCGCTTCTTCAAGGAGGAGCTTGCCTGCGAGCGATGTACGCGGAAAGAAAAGATTATTGAAGGTATCGTTCCACAAAATAACTTTAGGCTTACCCGACGGCTTATCGATGGATCTGCCGCTGCGTTTGAAATACCAGTCGCGGAACGACTGCTTTGCAAATTTAGGAATTTTCCGCTGCTGTGCTATTCCGCCAGCAAACTTTGCAAAATTATTAAGACCGGGAGTAGACATAACGAAATTCACCAGTCCCGGAATTTTCGATGCGATCTTCCCCCACCAGTAAATAAGTCCCATTGAATATGCAGCCATAGGACGTGCTTTATAGCCATAGTAGTGTGAGAGAAATTCTGCTTTATAGGTTGCCATATCGACATTAACGGGACAATCGTTTTTACAGCCTTTGCAGGCAAGACAAAGATCAAGGGCTTCTTTTACCGGTTCACTATTCCAGCCGTCTTTGAGTTCTTTTCCATTCAGCATTTCAAAAAGCAATCTTGCCCGCCCCCGGGTCGAGTGCATTTCTTCATGAGTTGCCATATAGCTCGGGCACATTGTGCCGCCTTCTTCGCGCCTGCACTTCCCGACCCCTACGCACCGGAGAGCAGCATCCGCGAAGTTGAAATTATCTTCAGGGTACTTGAAAACCGTATCATATACAGGGGGATTATAATCGGGACCAAGTCTCAGGTTCTCATCAATATCATAAGCATCAATCACTTTCCCGGGATTCATCTTCCAGTCAGGATCCCATATCGATTTATATTCTCTGAACGCTTCTATTAGTTCTTTCCCATACATTTTAATAAGCAAAGGACCTCTTGCCTGACCATCGCCGTGCTCACCGGATAAGGATCCGTTATAACTTACAACGAGGTCAGCAGCCTCATTCACAAATTCCTTGAATAATTTTATTCCCTCAGCTGTACGTAAGTTAAAGGTGATTCTGCAATGGATGCAGCCCTGTCCGAAATGTCCATACACTGAAACATCATAACCATATTTCTTCATAAGCTTTTTAAGATCACGCAGATAATCACCCACTTTCTCAGGTGCAATGGCGGAATCCTCCCAGCCGGGCCAGGTGGACTTATTTCCCGGTACCTGGGCTGTTGCACCGAGTCCTGATTCTCTGATCTCCCATACTTTTTTCTCTTCATCTTCGTCATCATAGAGTTTCATTTCAGGGGGATTATCACCTTTTTTTAGTGCCTCCATACAATTCTTTGCTTGTCCATCTGCTTTTTCTTTAGTTTCGCCTCCGAACTCTACCAGCAGCCACCCGCCGCCCTCAGGCAGCAGTTTGGTATCCTGAATATTCATCCCTTTCTTTGTCATGTAATCTATGAGAAGGTTGTCAATTCCTTCAAGTCCAATCGGCTTAAACTTGAGTATCTCTGGAACATGGTCGCCGGCAGAAAAAACATCCGGGTAACCGAGTACAAGGAGAGAACGCTTCCTGGGACTATCAACGAGTTTCAGTTTTGCCTCAAGTATTACGATGCATGTAGATTCCGATCCTATTAAAGCTCTGGCAACATTAAAATTCTTTTCCGGCAGAAGATCATCAAGGTTATATCCTGAAACCCTTCGCGGAATATCCGGGTATCGTTTTCTGATCAGCCCGGCATAATTATCACTTAGTTTTTTTAACCTTTTATATATATCAGCTTTTCGTCCGCTTTCCTTTATTATAGCCTCATATTGCTCATCAGTAGTCTCACCAACGGTCATCCTTATTCCATCGTACGTCAGAATATCAAGTTCAATGACATTGTCAACTGTCTTACCGGCCATGACAGAATGAATACCGCAGGAATTATTTCCCATCATCCCGCCAAGGGTACAGTGATTGTGAGTAGCCGGATCAGGGCCGAATGTGAGGTTGTATTTTTCGGTTTCGTGTCTCAGGTTGTCGAGCACAACGCCCGGTTGAACCCTTGCATATTTTTTATCCGGATTAACCTCAAGTATATTATTCATATATTTAGAAAAATCTATTATAACTGCGGCATTGCAGCACTGTCCTGCAAGGCTTGTTCCTGCTCCTCGCGAAAGCAAAGGAACCTGGTGTTTATGGCAGGACTTCACTGTTTCAATAACATCGTCCTTATCTCTTGGGATTACCACTCCTACAGGAACCTGCCTGTAGTTTGAGCCATCTGTTGCATACAATGCCCGGCTTCCTTTGTCAAACCTTACTTCTCCCTTTATTTTATTTTTAAGCTCACCCACAAGGTCGTCAATATTTATTTTGTTACTCAGCATTTATCATCTTATTTAATTGAACAGATTACGGTTTACGCTTCAAATTTATCAATGACTCCGGCAACTTTTATCAGGGATGTTTTGCAGGATTAATATCCCATCTTACAATAATTTTTTGAAAAGGGCTCCAAGTATAGTTACCGCTGCAAGGCCGGCTGCAGCGGCATTTATCAAATTTTTATTTTTATCAATCTTCAGCTGCCAGCTTCTGTCTTTTGATATATTATCAAAATCACCGTGTGTTCCGAAATCACCTTCTACAGGTTCATAGAGGTTATTCGGTCTGTTTTTATCAATAGACTGATTGGATAGCTGAGAATTGAAGCCATTCTTAGCAAGATATTTGTCACCATATCCCGGGAAGAACTTATTGCCGTTAACAATTACTGCGGTACTCATACCGACATACATCTCACGTTTATTATTAAATGCAGCATAGTGTATAGCATCGGCGGCAACCTCCGGCTGATAAATTGGAGGTACCGGCCGTGGTTTTTTATCAAAAGTAGTTTTACACCAATCGAATTGCGGTGTGTTGAGTGCAGGCATCTGTACCATTGAAATGTGAACACTGCTGCCCTCGTGCAGTAATTCGCTTCGCAATGATTCGGTAAATCCCTGAATCGCATGTTTCGCACCGCAGTAAGCTGACTGAAGAGGTATGCCGCGGTAAGCCAGTGCAGATCCTACCTGAACGATTGTTCCCCTATCACGCGGTTTCATTCTTTTAAGTGCTGCCATAGTTCCATTTACTTGTCCAAGGTAGGTTACTTCTGTTACTCTTTTAAAATCCTTCGGTGTAATTTCCATAAAAGGAGCGAACACGGTGGTCATTGCATTATTTATCCAGATATCTATCGGTCCGAATTTCTCCTCTACCTTGGATGCCGCCTGGTTTAGCTGGTCGAAATCTGAAACGTCGCATTGTATAGTCATTGCAGTGCCGCCGAGCGATTCAACCTCATCTTTGGCTGCTTCCAAGCCCTGTTTGCCTCTTGCAATAAGTGCTATTTTATGATGGTCTCCGGCAAACCTTTTTGCGGCGGCCCTGCCTACACCAGCTGAAGCGCCCGTAATTACAACAACCTTTGATTGCACATAATCATTATTCATAAATCCTGTTCTTCTTTCGAATTTTTTAATCGCCCGGGGGCCATTCTAAAAGATAAATCATAATTAAAAACCAGTAATCTTTTAGAACGGATTTCCCGGGAATTGGTTATATCAGTTCCCTTACTTTATCTGAAGCTATTGTAAGCGATATTTTTCCCTTGTTGGGTTCACCTCTTACGAGGGATTTAGCGAACGATTTCGCCTGCTTATATTCAATCTTTGCGGGGAGCGGCGGTTCATAAGGATCAACCACGGCTTCAACAACGGCCGGTCCGTCATATTCCAGCGCTTCTTTCAATATCTTTCCGCAGTCCTTTGCATTTTCTATCGAGAAACCTTTAGCGCCGCAGGCCTCAGCAAATTTAGCAAAGTTTATAGGCTCCAGTTTTACACCGTATTCGGGGTTGCCCAGAAATACCATTTGTTCCCACTTTATCTGTCCCAGGGTATTATTCTTAATTATGATTACCTTGATCGGCAGATTATATTTTACGCAGGTGGATATTTCTGCCATAAGCATTGAGAATCCTCCATCTCCCACAAAGGCAACACATTGTCTTTCAGGATACGCGATCTGTGCTGCAATTGTATAAGGTAATCCGTTTGCCATTGTTGCAAGGTTTCCTGAAAGGGAGAACATTTGTCCTTCTTTTGCTATAATCTGTCGCGCCCACCATGTGGCTATTGTTCCCGAATCAGAAGAAACTATCGCGTCATTCTTTAAAAGTTTGCTCAGCTCCCAAGCTACTACCTGGGGCTTCATCGGTTTGTCTTTCCTGGTACCCCTTTCCTCCATCAGCGACCACCATTCTTTCATACCTTCCTGTGCTTTTTTCAGAAAACTCTGATCTTCTTTCATGCTTAATAGAGGAATAAGATATTTTAGCGTCTGTTTACTCTCCCCCGCTAGCCCAACCTCTACAGGATACCGCAGACCGATCCTGGTTGGATCAATATCTATCTGCACGCATCTTGCTTGTCCAGGCTCCGGATAAAATTCGATATAAGGAAATGCTGAGCCTATGATGAAAAGAGTATCGCATTCTTCTACTGCTTCCTGTGAGGGTTTTGTACCCAGCAAACCTACGCTTCCGGTAGTATAGGGACTATCATCAGGCACGCAGGCTTTTCCAAGTAAGGGTTTAATTATCGGGGCACCCAGCAGCTTTGCAGTCTGTTCAAGTTCTTCCCGGCAGCCAAGAGCTCCGCGGCCTGCAAATATTGCCACTTTCTTTCCATCATTAAGAATCTGGGCCGCCTTCTGCAGATCCATTTGAGAAGGTATTGGATGCTGAGGTGAATAAACATTTGAGATATGATGAGCGATATTTCTCTTGGAGCGGTTATTCAAGCCTTCAACACTTTGTAAATCACTGGGAAAAGTAATATGTGCAACTCCTCTCCTGTTCAAGGCATACCTGCATGCAAGGTTCGTCACATTTTCAACATGGGTTGAACCCATAATCCTAACATTATAAACAGTTACATCCTCAAACAGTCTGTCAAGTTCTACATCCTGCTGACCGTGGGTGTTCATTAAATCGTGAAACTGGTTCCCGGTTATAGCCAGAACCGGCTGACCATCCATCTTAGCATCATATAAACCGTTTAAAAGATGTATACCGCCCGGGCCGCTGGTTGCAAGGCAGACTCCAAGTCTTCCGGTATATTTCGCATAGGCACATGCCATAAATGCAGCCGCTTCTTCATGACGGACGTGGATAAATTTTATTTTATCCTGTCTCTTCCGCAGCGCTTCCATCATTCCGTTTATTCCATCACCCGGAAGACCGAATATATATTCTACATTCCACTGTTCCAGAACATCAACAAGTATATCAGATGCAGTACTCTTCATATCAAGCCTCTTTTATTCAAAAATTCTTTTTTTGTTATTCCTTAAACAATTAAAACATTTCATCCAAATAATTTGTGATTTGTTTTCTATTATCAGAAACAGTGTTTCTTATCATCCTAATCAGATGGAGACTTATTATATTGGAAATTTTTTACATAAAGGCATAAATACCACCAGTATTTATAAGGTATTACACGCTGGAGTACCGGTGTATGTCCTACCCCTGTAAGCATATTATTTACAAGCCTTCCGTCAGCCTGGTTCTTAATAGTATCTACTCGCAGGTCGGCTGGTTTTGGTACATAACTTTTGCCGACAGGACCGTTGCCGTCGAGACCAACGCCATGGCAGAAGACGCAGTAATAATTATAATACACGCGGCCCCGTTCGAAATTTTCGGGGGTATTCTTCAGCCGGTTCGATTCATTAACTGCAGGCAGAGTTGGAAACTTTTCTACAGGAACGGAATTAGGAGGAGGAAGCATCTCACTTTTTTCGAATGTGCGTAAATTCTCCTGCTGCTCCATATGCGGTCCGGTAAACAGCAGGTAAGCCGCCGCGGCGAGCACGAGGATTACTACTATTCCCAATCCTATAATATACTTCTTCTTCATTTCAGTGTATCTTCAGGAGTTTTTACTGTGATCTTATGTTCTTTAGTCTCTTTAAGTACCTTTGCCCCGGGAAGGTGCTCGATCTGATCCGGGGGAAATAATTCATCCTTATACTCTCTTGTTGAATAAATTGACTGCGAGGGTGCATCGGGGAGTATTTCATAATCCCACTTCCGCGGCGGTTCTTTAATTATTGTCATCATAACCATAGCCCAGCCCAGAATGAATGCTGCGAACATGATTATAAGAAACCATCCCATCCGGTTATTCCCGCTCTCAGTATATTCTTCATATTCTGTCATAATATTCTCTACCAGTTTGGAGGTGTAATGGCCCTGTAAACAGTATAAAGGATTACAAACAGGATGAGAGCCGCGTATGTCAGTTTTAAGATCCAGGGTATAGCCTGCCACCAGGTAAGCCATCCACGTGCTGTTTTTCCATCCTTCATTTTTCGGGGTGTCCACATATCGAGGTAAGCCACAGCTGTATAAAACACTAGGAAAACTCCTCCAAGTATTGCAAGTATCACCCAGCCGTTTTGTAAAACATCAAACCTCAACATAGAATTTTACACCTTTGATTTTCCATTATTCTTTTCATCATCCTCAGGTATATAACTTTCGAGGGGAAGATGCCTTGCCCTGTCCTGACTGCTGAACTGGTGGTTCTTGAGTGCCCAGCCAATAACCGCAAGGATTCCCGAAACCGCTATTAAAGTAAAACCTATCCAGAACCGGACTATTGCATCCATTTTAAAGCTCCTGTTGTATCATTCCATTCCGTGTGCATTGAATCGGGGTATAGCTTCCCGGTCGTATCCGGAATTTCATACGGATTTTTCCACTCGGGTTCATATGCCGCATCAATACCTTTCGGTTCTATGTCCGCATCTGTATAACCTATAAATGATACGGCAATGTAATTTGCAAGATCCCATATCTTTTCAGATTCCAGGGCACGTTTGAAATAAGGCATTGCCGTCCCTGTTATTCCGTTCATTATCTGGTAATAAAGAATTCCGCCTATATATTTTCCATCGATAAGGTTTCTTCTTAATAGTGTAAAGTTCAGGGGCGGAGGATTAAGATATTTTGCCGCGGGACCGTTTCCATCACCTACCGGACCATGGCAGCCGATACAGAATTGTTGAAATATTTTCTTCCCTCTAAGGACGGCAGGCTCTGTTGCAGGATAAGGATTCGGCATCGCACGCCATACAGCCGGAACCTGATTATGCAGCCATTTTATGTTTGCATCGGGACCTTTTTCATAAGCATCGACAGCAAGCTTTTTCCAGTATTTCTGCCTTGCTACTCTTTTTTCTGCATCCTTTCCACCGAGGTACTGAACATACGCTATCAATTTTTTTATTTTATCCATTCCAAGGAATTCCCACGACGGCATCACGGAAACGGGACTTGTGAATCTCGGATCGGTGAAGTGAGCTATATGCCAATCGTCCGGATGCTCGCCCCCCTCTTCCGAAAGATCGGGACCTGTTCTTTCCGAGCCGAGAATAGCCGGTTCCTGTCCTACATAATCGCCGCGCTGGGCTATTCTCTCAGAACCTTTGCCCCAATCCGAAATCCTTACATAAAGAGAATGACAGTAACTGCAGCCGTTGCTTACATAGACCTGTAATCCTTCTCTTTCAAGTTTTGTCATTGGTCTCCAGTTTCTTGACGGTTCTTCTTTCATTGTCAATGCGGGGAATAAAACCATTATTGTTATTGAAGCCCAGAAAACCATCAGGCCTCCGAAAACAACGACGCTTGATTTCATCTTCATACCGGACTCTCCTCAGTGACAGGGGTTTCTTCTGTTACCGGCTTAGGCTCAAATAATTCACCTTCCCGAATGGTTTTATAAATATTGTAAAGTCCTATGAAAGCTCCCGCAATAATAAACACCCCGAACATTGCACGCAGAGCCATATAGACTGAAAGCTCAGGAAGAACTCTGTAGACTGCTTCTCCATTCTGCCAGGCTGAACCCTGAATTAATCCTGCAATAGTTAAAACAAAAAAGAAACCGGTCAGTCCGATCATCACCAGACCAAACTGGAGATTGACAAGTTTTTCCGAGTAGAGTTTTCTTTTTGTGATCAGCGGAAGAATATGCCATAAACCTCCGATAGCAATAAATCCTGAGAACCCGAGTACAGCGATATGTGCATGACCTACAGTCCAGTTTGTAAAATGAGTTACTCTTTGTACTCCCGGCAGCGATTGAACCGAACCCTGAATTCCGACAATAAGATACCAGATAATTCCCATCATTACCCATCTTGCGGCCGGGTCTGCAAATACAGGGGCTCCCCTCTGTCTTGCCGTTAAGAATATATTTGCAATGACTGTAAAAACCGGTATAAGCATCAATACGGAATCAACGACTGTAATAACTTTCAGCCAGTTGGGAATAGGAGACTGAAGCAGATGGTGCCCGCCTATATGAGAATACAGGATCACAAGTGTCCAGAAACCGATAAGTGAAAGGGTATGAGAATAAAGCGGTGTTTTCGTTACGCGGGGTATTACGAAATAAGCTGCGCCTACTGCAAGGGGGGTCAATAACATTCCAGGCAGATCGTGGCCATAGAACCATAGGAAGAGTGAATCAAGCAGTCCCGGCATCGCCCCTGTAGACGGATGCCACATTACATTTCCAAGCGGATAACTCGTTGAGGTCCACATGATCGCCCCTATAAAATACCAGACGGAAACGTATAAGATTGTCTCCCGGCGGATTCCAATCGTCTTAATAAGGTTAAACACTAGAAGCAGTAATGAAAGCCAAAGTGAAACGTCAAAGATCCAGATGTATTCAGAGTATTCTCTTCCCTGTGTTACTCCGAATGAAAAGGTGAGCGGGCCGCTGAGCACGGTAATGTTCCAGAGCAGGAAGCTCAGCCAGGCAAGCGGTTCCGACCATAATTTTGTTTTAAGGAGTGCAGGGGTGTAGTATAAGCCGCACCCGATAAGTGTAGATGTAACAAACCCGTATAACACCGTGTTTACATGGATAGGGCGGGTTCTTCCAAATACAAGGAAAGGAATATTGTTCCAGAATTCGGGAGCCATAAGATGAATAGCTGCAATCATCCCGTATAATGTTCCTACAATAAACCATACAGTGCCGGCAACGAGGAATGCCAGTGCCGCGCTTGAAGGGTGTCTTGTGAAAGCAAATATGTTCTTTTTATTTTCTATCGGTGACATGTAAAACAATCCGTTGTTGCATTGTTATCTCTATGGCATTGGATGCAGAAGCCCATTGAAATATGTTTGGCTTCTATTATCCTGTCCATATCTTTTACGTTTCCATGACAGGTCCCGCAGTCAATTCCGTTTATGATGTGCATACGGTGACTGAAGTAAACGAAATCCGGAAGATTTAATACCCTGTTCCATTCCACCGGCTCATTTTCGAAATAATGTTTCCTGAGTTTCTCGATCGGCGGATAATTTATAATTATAGTACGATGACAGAGCATGCATGTCTGGAGCGGCGGCATACCTGCCACATCCGAAGTTGCCGCCGTAGCATGACACATCATACAGCTAATATTTTTCTGTCCTGCATGCAGACGGTGACTGAAAGGTATCGGTTGTTCAGGACCGAATTTAATTTTATAATAATAGTTATACATTCCTGTCATAATCAGAAGTACCAAAAGAGCAATTACTGATAGTCCCGCCGAGATCTTCCAGTATTTCCTTGCCTGTCTTTTAGCTTCACTATTTTCGTTGACCGCTTTCAATTCTTATCCGTCTGATATAAAACGTTTTTCATCCGCAAAGTAAATTGAATCATTCCCAACCCGAGAATTCCTGCAAAGGCGGCGAACGAGGATATTTCAGCCCAGCCGAAATTCAAAGCATGCTGGAATGAAGCATCTACCAGCCACCATCTTTCAATCCACATCACAACAAGCAGAATAAAACAGATGAGTCCGAGGTACCAGGTTGTCTTCTTAGCCCAGATTGTCAGAAGGAGGACAAGGGGACCAAGATAGAACAGTCCTATAAGCAGGAACGTAATAGTTTCCCAGGGAACAAAATTCATCCTCGGAACTATAAACCGTGTTTCAGAGGGAAGATTTTCATAATACATCGGGAGGAGCTGGCAGAACATCATATATGTGGTAAGAATACTGAATGCAAAAATCAGTTTTCCAAGGTCGTGCCTTCTGTCCGCATCCGGTTTAACTGTAAACAGGGAAATGAAAGTCAGTGCCGTAATGGCAATATAAAGTCCGCTGATAAAAAAGTACGCCCCGAACAGTGTGCTTTTCCATTCAGGATCGAGAGCCATAACAAGGTCAAATGCCAGCAATGTAAATACAACGCAGTAAACCACGATAAGTACTCCGGCTGCAAATAGTTTTCTCTCCGTGTTGCGTCTGTTTATATACCAGAAAGCAGTAATCCAGAATGCGATTAAAGCAGCGAGGTCCCTGATGAACAAGAATGTGTTATTGAGCCAGCCGTTTTTATA
>Ga0075269_10000139_pt1 | contig 12315 bp, 5 predicted proteins | sample SF_Rice_5C_0N_10_FD_69773 | JGI IMG/M metagenome (GOLD analysis project Ga0075269, IMG submission 69773) | Rice paddy soil microbial communities from Twitchell Island, California, USA - SF_Rice_5C_0N_105 | ecosystem: Environmental > Terrestrial > Soil > Paddy field/soil | place: USA: Twitchell... | reverse complement strand
GGGGCGAGAAAACTATAAAAAGATGCCTTTATAAAAGGTTTAGGCTATTAATAATTTATAAATCTTAGTTTGACTAGCTAAAGAGGAAGCATAAAGAAATTACGGTTTGTTGAATAATTCCACAAACACTTCTGCATTGTTTGAAAAAGAAATAAGAAAAATTAATATTAAGTAATTAGAATCTAGTTTTTTCCTACAGGATCTAAATCCAAATAGTAACTGTGTAAATAATAATTTAACTCGTTGTTCGAAACTAAATCTAAAACCGTTAAAACGGTTACTAAATATTTTGTTTCCGTATCGTTTTCCCACAGTTGAAACTATGGGTTAAAAATATTCACACAGACTCTTAAGTCGTGGGTTAATGAATAGAAAGCCTCTAATTTATAACCGTTTCAACGGTTTATAAAAGATCAATAGCTTTTCGAACAACGGGTTAATTTATATATTAAAGCTCACCGCCTGGTTATTTTTAGGATTGCGGCTGAGGCAGCTTTTATAACAATCTCCAAATTACCAGATTTATTTGAGCCCAATGATTTCCATTTACCTTTCCATAAATGATCACTGGTAATTGATGAACCGCCTAGGGTAATATTATTACAGGCAGCCGGATCATTATCCGGGGCAATAAGATATACAGCACTTGCCTTCCCTGTAAATCCATTGGTATTAATTGAAGCTTTAATATCTTTTTTATTTTTCCCGTGGCTTTTATTTATAATTGTTATATAAAGATGGTTTGAATCAACAACTGCATAAGCAGTCATATTGACTGAAGTATCGGATATATATAAGGGGACAATCTTTCCATGTGCTCCTAAGTCGAATGCTTTAATGCCATAGGCGACAGGATGTATTTTATATGTGCCGTTTTCATCTATATAAATTGTAGTATTCAATTTAGGCATTGTGCAATGGAAATTTATACCAGGACAGTCATGAGAAGCCCACCAGTATAAAAAGTCTAATGAAAACAATGAAGTTGCAAAAGAATCACTTCCGCCTTTAACCGGGACGCCGCAGTAGCTGTTTGCTTCAGTAAAGCGGTATGAAAATCCATACCTCGTAGCAGGGACAGCAGTTGTATCAAATCTGGAAAGGTAATTTACTTTATCCCATTTCATTGATAACAAAGAATCGATAAGCTGTTGTGCATTGCCGTGAGCATCGGAGCCTACATAGTAATGATAAAATATTTGTTTTATGATTCCGGTGTTTTGCTCATCTTTGGCGAAATAAGGGCCCCAAGAAATGCCGCGAGGAGTAGTAGTAGCATCGGGGCCGCCGAATTTTGCATTGGGGACGGAATCTAAAATTACGGAAGCAAATCTTTTCCATTTCTTTAGGTATGATTCATAATCTCTAATTTCAGGGTCATGCCTTCCTTCAATATAATTAGGCTCATTGCCGATAGAAAAGCAATCGAGATATTGCCGGTAATTATTCCAAATATATTTTGCAGCCGAAGCGTCCTCATAGGGATCGCCGTTTGCGAGGCGCAATGAGTATATAACATTGACGCCTGCTTTCTTAGCAAATCTAAATAGAGCATCAATATCTTCATGAGGCGGAGTCGGAATTTTATCAACCATAGTGCCTCCGATACGCAGGTTTTTTACGCCCAGATCTTTAAAGAGATTCAGCATTTGATGGTTTGTGGTATCAAAGATATAGCCTTTTTCCGTATTAAGCAGGGTGCCGGTACCAAAGCTAAAACCGAAATAATCTGTTGGGATTAAAATACCTTTTGCGGAAGTATGGACCGAAATAGTAACCGGAGTCTGCGAATAAATTATACTTATCGATAAGAAAAATACTAGTAAAAGATTTTTAATAAATTTCATGACTTTAATCTTATTCCTTAAGATTTATTTCGGTTGACAAAATTGGATATTGATTAAATTTTTATAGTTGATTTCTCTTTCAGAACTTTGATATTGACTTTACCCGAGCCTAAACTTGAATGAACAGCCTCAACATATATTTCACCTGAGCTGTCAGGTATAGATTTAATCCAGACAGCTCCGGCACCGCCAGAATCAGCAAGAGAAAAAGGATTATCCCCTATGATAATACCAGGGCCATTAATTGAAAAAGAAACATTTCCAATACCGAGATACCGCAGTTCTCCGAATTGATCTACTACTTTAAATTCAAGCCTGGTCGAGTCAGCTCCATCTCCGATAAGTTCTTCATCATCTGCCTTAAGAAAAAATTTATCTTTTGCAGGATCGGATGAAAAAGATTTTGAGATGATCATCCTCCTGCTTATGTATCCATCGATGCGAAGAACAGGGAGAATGGTATTTATTATTTCAAGATCGGCAAAGAAAGGAGGGTATTTTGTATTCGGGAAATGTTCTTTATCAGGAAGAATAGTTGAATGAAGCTGTCCATCAATATATATTTTTAATTCTTCACAGTTTGAAAAAATAGCAGCATTTGATCCTGGGCCATTAGGAGAATTGGGACCAAAATCCCAATAAAAATTTGGCTTTATTACAATGCGAGCTTTAGGATCTATTTGAGATTGATAGAACGAAGCGCCTAATTTGGGTATACGGAAAAAGTCAACCACTCCCGGATACTTTACATCATTATAAGAATTCTTACTTGGGCTTGCATAGTCAAAACCGCACCAAGCAGCTACACCTGAAATCTGTTTATACTCAGCTGCTTGATCATGTGCCTGGGCATGATAAATTGCCTGGATAGATAGCAGCGAGGGATTATTTATACGGCTATAGACATGATCTGCAGTTGGGCCTTTACCGACAACTTGGCCGACAGCCTCAGATATGAAGTAAGGAACACCGGGCAGGGGTTCTTTTAATATCATTTTACCGGTTAGGCGATTACACGAATAATCGTTACTTGAAAAAACATCCTGTACCCAGTTCTCAGTAGATCGAAAGTGCCCAAGCATTGCGCCGGTAGTTTGTCTGGATTCGTCTAATGATTTTGCGATAGCTTTAGCAGTGCCCCAAAGCTCCGTGTTATTATCAGTTTCATTTGCTCTTACGCCCCATACAATAATAGAAGGATGGTTTCTATCTCTAACGACCATATCTCTTACATTTTGAAGAATAAGCTTTTGCCAAGCATCATCACCGATGTATCCCCAGCCGGGGACTTCTTCCCAGACCAAAAGACCAAGCTCATCGCATGCATTAAGGAAGGCTTCGTTCTGAGGATAATGGGAACAGCGAACAATATTGCAGTTTAATTCATGTTTAAGAATTTCGGCATCTTTACGCATCACTCTCGGCGGCATTGCATAGCCGACATAAGGATACAACTCATGTCTGTTTAATCCGAAAAGCTGAATACGCTTTCCATTTAAATAGAATCCATCTAATTCGAACCGGGCATCACGCAGACCTATTCTCTTATAGTAATTATGAATAGGTTTCCCGTCTACCAATAGTGTTACAAAAAGATCATATAAATAAGCGTCTTTAATATTCCAAAGCTTTACATTACCAAGATTAGTTAAATTAAGAGTAACCTCAGTCTCGCCTTCTTTATAAACTCGAAAGTTTTCTTCAGTACTTGAAATTATATTATCTCCCTTAAGTAATTGGGCGCGAATTTGGACAGATTTTGCAGGCTTTATTCCAGCATCTACCATACAAGTAATCTTAATACTGCGGCTGTTGTCAAGTACATTGATAGGTTCTGCAAAGACATCTTCAATAAATATTTGAGGAACAGATCTGAGGTAAACAGAACGAATTATCCCGCCAGGAAAGAAGTAATCTATTTTCTTTGCACCTCTTAGAGTACCTGAAGGCGGGACATTACAGTCCCGTGAATCTACAATAACAGTTAGTACATTTTCTTTGTCCTTAACCCATTGGGTTATTTCATAACCAAAAGGAAGATATCCGCCTAAATGCTGAGGAAGGGTATGGCCATTTATAACCGGAGATGATCCAACCATTACGCCGTCAAAATTTAAGAAAATTCGATGCTCATTACTTTCAGGTGGTAGGTCAAAATGGCGACGGTAGACCCAGAGATCCTGCCAGAGTGCAGGATCCCAATACTGCCATGATAAGTTTGCAACATTATGAGGAAGAGTAATCTTAGAAAAAGATTTAACATTAAAAGCCGGGTCTATTGAATCGGTAGTGAATTTACCTCCGAACAGCCAATCTTGATCTAAAGAATATTTGAAGTCAAGAGCACTTTGATAGCTATTAAGAGATAATATTTTTTGAGTACTTGAGACAATAAGAGCCGGAGAAGTAAAGCCGAGCAATGGTTTTGCGGCAAAAGCAGCGGCACCAATTGCACAGTTCTTAATAAACCTTCTTCTGGATCCGTTAAAATTTTTACTCAATTTTAATTCATGCTTTTTATTTTAATTAGTACGACGCCGTGATACGGAACTTCGGCAGTAAATTTATTTTGAAATACTCCGAGATCTTTCTTACGCCACAAATCTCTTACTTTAAATTTACCTTTGATGCCTAATTCAGATGCGTTCAATATAATCTTTGTTTTATAGTTTTCAGTTTCCCATCTGAAGAAATCAGAAGGATTTTTCGGATGAATACCAGGCCAAAAGAGACCGACTACTTTTGATCCATCGCTCATATTCTTAGCCCAAATCTGCCTGCCGTCATTATTATAAATTCTTTCAGCTTCATTGCCCAGAGGATCCTGATCGACAGCAAGCACCTCATTATTTGTAATTAGGTTTTGAGTGAAGTCATCTAATTTAGTAAGGTCGCAGCCGAGCATTAATGGAGCAGATAATAGACACCACAAGCTTATATGAGTATATTGTTCATCCGGAGTAAGTTTAGATGGATGCTGTTCAGTATCAAGGCCGATATATCCGACTTCGAGCATATCGGGATCGTTCCAATGGCCGGGGCCGGCGTAATTACCATGAATCTGACTGAAGCCAATATTAGAAACACTTTCCCATGAATCATTTATATCGCCGGTAGTTCTCCACATATTAGCACCTACATCTCTGCCCCACTTCCATGGTTCAGCTTGTCTGCCTGCGGGACCTGGATTTATGCTGAATAAAATATCACGCGAAACGCCGTCCAATATTTTTCTCATCTTTAGCCAAGGTTTCTGTAGTTCAGGAAGAGTATTATTTTTAGCAATTTCAGTGTATGAACACCAGTCATATTTAATATAATCAACTCCCCAGCGGGCAAATTCTTCGGCACTAGGGCGTTCATGATCATAAAGCGCAGCCCAATTGGCGCAAGTGCCGGGCCCTGGTGAAGTATGTAACCCGAACAACAATCCCTGTTTATGGATATAATTACTTAATTTCATAATGTCGGGGAATTTACGGTTAGGAAGGATAGCGCCTTGAGAGTCATATGGTGAACCGCCGGAAGGAGAATTGCCTCCATTCGGGTTGACAGTCCAGCCGCCGTCGATAATTACATATTTCCATCCGTAATTTACAAGACCGGACTTGAACATTTCATTAGCGGCATTATAGATATCCTTTTCATTAACGCTCTTACCGAAAGCATTCCAGCTATTCCATCCCATAGGCGGCGTTAAGGCAATATCCTTATCTACAGAAATAGTAAGTTTTTGTTCAGCCTTACCTAATTCATTATCTGCAATTAAGGTTACGGCATACTTACCATTCTTATTTATAGACCCGGTAATTTCTCCGGTATTAGTATCTAGATATAGAGAAGGGGGTAAGTTCACAGCAGCAAACTTCATGGGTCTTTTTCCACTGGCAGCAATAGTATAAAAGATAGGATTGCCGGGACGGGTGCCGAATATTTTGGGACTGTTTATTTCAGGATGATCCGATGCTTTAGGAGAAAGGATATAATAATTTCGAGCAGGCGTCATTTCAGATAAAGGTAAAACCTTAGTCATTTCAATTCTTGCATCGCACCAATCTGCGCAATTATATTTACCGCCTTCGGTTACTAAAAGGCCTAATTGCTTTATACCTTTTAGATCAATATTAATTTCTTTAGCAGCATCGCTTCTTTTCATGAGTCCGCTTTGCCAAAGGATCTTTTTATCACCAAGTACGAAGAATTTAGCATTACCTTCGGTGCCAATACTATCATCAAGGCCGACAAAGGCAATAAACTTCTTGCCTTGCCCATTAAGATTTATCATAAAAGTACTAATAGGGTTAGTACCAATGCCTCTATTAAATGATTTTCCGCCTATAGTAAGAACATTCCCTTTTACGGACTTATCAATCTGGGGATAATAATTTCCACCGCAAGACATATTAGAAAGATTAAGATTATCTAGCCATACAGTCTGTGCATTTGCCCCTGTAATAGCGAGAATTAAGATCAAGAAAATTCGGCAAATGGTTTTATTCATAAATTATTCTCCAAGGTTATTAGGTCTGTTTAATTATAAATAGTGATTATTAGAAGTAATAAGTTATTTGAGTAATAATAATTTTTTAGTTTGAGAATCTTGATTGCATTGCAGTCTGTACAAATAAATCCCGCTGGGCAATCCGGCAGCATTATAATTTAATTCATAGTTTCCAGGGTCTTGTACTTTATTTACTAAAGCAGCAACCTCCTGTCCGATAATATTAAAAACTTTTAATGTTACAAGCCCTGATTTTAATATGCTATATTTTATAGTTGTCGATGGATTAAAAGGATTCGGGTAGTTTTGGTTTAGCTGGAAACTACCGGGCAAAAATTCATTTGATTTCCCAATGCCGGTAGTCAAACTGTCAGCCACAATCTTTTCGCCCCATGTTAAAACATAACTAGAAGAATGAAGCCTCGGGCTTATTTTATTATAGGTATAGCCGTATTTCCATCTCCAGCCTTGACCAATTGGATGTCCAAGCTCCATTTCATGAGCATAAATTGAGGCATCCGGTTTTACCCTATCAACAGCAGCAAATACATCTATACCATTTTGAATATCTATTATAAATAAATTGATATGTTTAGTAGGATTTATATCAGTAATTGCGGGCCTAGCGTCTGCAAGATCATAAATAGTATAGTGGCCGGTGCTTGGGCCGCAATCTATTTGGGGGACAATGACAACAATATCCGATTCCTGATGAGACATAGTAAAACGAACATTTACATCTCCAATATTATATTCGATAGTTGAACTTACAACTGTAGTCCCATTAGCAGAAAATGGAGCATAAACAGTCTTGCCGAGAGAAGTCATTGCTTTAACAAAATTCGGCTCGTAATGGTCTGAATGGATATGCGTAACAATAGCAAAGTCTAGAACATCTGCTAGATCTGTAGAGCCTCTTGCATTTATATCGACACCAAAACACTTATCTTTTGTTTTAACTATATACCCTACATTATAAAGCAGCCAAATTGAAACTCCCTTCTTTACGACAGTATTTCTAATTTCATCATAAGCGTGAAGATCAGCTTGACGCATGTAATAAAGAATGGGATATTGATTTTCCATTCCATCAGCAAGAGAAGAATAGCTTGACCAATAGGAGCGATAAGAGTTCCATGCTGTATTACTAATCAAATAACCTAACGAATCGAGCAATAAGCTTTTTTTCCATCTATCATTGAAATTAGAGCCACTGCTATTAGGAGGATTATTACTAAACCAATTAAAGGTAGAAGTAATTGTGTCTAAAGTATTTCTATTAAATCCATATTTGGCAGTGAAAGACCATTTTGAGGAATATAAACTTTCATTACCGGCTGAGTCCAAAGCATTTACGTTCCAATAATATTTCGTACCAATATTAAGCTGAGTACCGAGAAATTTTTGAAGTGAAAGCGTTGTATCTTTAATGCCGGCAGTATCAACACGGACATAAATAAATCTAGCACTATCGCTAGCTATTTTTACTCGATATGAAACAGTATTCGGGGTACTATGCCATACTAATAACATATCATCAAAACCCAGAATAGAACCTGCAGCAGGGCTAATAAGAACCGGAGCAGTTAATGTCGAATCAACTGAAAAAGCATTCAGGAAATTACTTGTTCCTGCAGGAAGCAAGAGAACTGAAGTAATTAAAAAAAGCGTAAAGAGTTTAAATATTTTCATTTATAATGTCCCTTTATTTTTTAATCTAAGATATATCTTACAAATATTTTTATCCATGAAATACATTTGCCTACGTGTATGGGGCTCAAATTTTTACTTAACTAACAATAATTTCCTAGTCAGAACAGAACCGCTGCTTTGAAGCCTGTATAAATATACACCGCTGGAAAGCTTTGATGCGTTGAAATTTATAGAATAATACCCAGCTCTCTGGAATCCATAAACAAGATTTGCGACTTGTTGTCCAAGCACATTATACACTATAAGAGATACAAACCCGCTTTTTGGGATTGAGTAGCTTATAACAGTACTTGGGTTAAAAGGATTGGGGTAGTTTTGTAATAATTCAAACTTATTCGGGGCATCCGAAATTACCTTAACCGCATCAATTGAAGAGCCGGTGGTAAACTTAACAGTAGTTGAATAGCCGCTGATACCTGCACCATTTAATGCGGTAACATGCCAGAAATAAACACTTGATGAATCTAAAGGAATAGTTAAGTGTAAAGTTGTATCAGCTACGGTAGTATCGAAAACAATATTCTGAGAATAAAATCTACCAGTAGAATCACCTTTCGAATAAACCTGATACTCGTTAGCAATTTGAAATCTATACTTATCAGCGTAAATAGAAGTATTCCAAATAAAATAAGGTTTTCGAGCAACGTCAACGGCTAATTGTGAAGGGATAATAGATTTAGGTACAGAAGGCAGCGCCATTATATTTCCAGTTGTAAATACATGAGGAAAAGAATAAAGGCTAGTTCCTCCAATATTACTAGCATTAACATGCCAATAATAAACCTTATCCGGATCAAGAGGTGCTGACAGAACAACAGCTGTATCTTCTTCAAGAGTGGTATCGAAAACAACATTCTGAGTAATAAAAGACCCGTCAGAACTGCTTACGGAATCAGCAGCTAGTTGAAAATGATACTTTACAGAAAAATCAGAAGGAGAAGAATTCCATTGGAAATTAGCATATCGAATTACATTTGTCTCAGTGCTATCCGGAGAAATCAGCAGAGGAATCGAAGGAATCGGGACAATAGCAGAAATCGGGGTTGGTGCGGTTATACTGTAATAAGCCGGAGTATTAGTTAAGTTTACAAGAAATTTACCGGCTTGAACATTAATGGCTCCTTCAACGGCATTACTACTGATCCACCAGACTTGTTTCAAAGTATCAGGAAAAGAAAACGACGATAAAGGCAAGCTCACATAATGAGATGATCCTTGAGACCAGGCAGCAATCTTGGTATTACCAAGAGTATCCTTAAGGATGAAAACATTATCGCCTGAAGTAGTAGTATTGTAAGTTCCGGTAATTCTATAACCGTATAATTCCGAAGAAAGAATCTTAACAGCAACATAAGAAGGCTTGAGAGCTAGAATACTATTAACAACTCCGCGGTTTTGTCCAATCTGGGATTGATCAGTGCCATCATTTTTCCAATCATACCAGATAGTAATTGGAATGCCTAATGACATATTAAAGAGCTGCATCCTTGCGATATAATCAGCCTGGGTTTGGAGAGAGACTCCGGTAGTTAAATTACATGTAGAATAGCCCCACTCGCCGCTTATGACATAGATCTTTTTGCCGGCAGGAGCATATTGAGCAATGAGGCTTTGAATACTTTTGATTGAGCTGCCGACACTTTCAGGTATACTTGGGGGCGGTCCGTCTCTATAAGGATGCACACTTACTCCATCGATATATTGAAGCAACCCGGTCTTAAAAATAGAAGTCAGGAAACTAGTTCCTGCTCCGGCTTCAGCCGGTGCAATAATTGCGGCATTAGGATCAACGGCACGAATTGCCTGGCAGACCTTAATAGCAAAATTTCCATACTCTGTGCCGGTGGGAGTTGGCTTCCAGGTATTCCCCTGATTAGGTTCGTTATAAATTTCCCAAACGACATGAGAATTCTTATAACGTAAGGCAGCTGCTGCGGCAAAGTTAGCAAATGCAGCAATGTCAGCAGTATCGGTAAAGGCTGTCCTAGTGGTGGCAGCATAAAGTGTGTTATTTAAATTTAATGTAGCCAGCAGACGAATCCCCCGCTGGTCGAGCTCTTGTACTAGAGTATCGTACGGTGCCCAATTATATTCGCCCTTTGTTGTTTCTATAAGATACCAAAAGAAATCCTGGCGAATAAACCTGAATCCAGCATCCTTAATCATATCATGATCCACAGTGCCGCCGGTAACAAAGTGAGTATTTACACCCACTGTTGCTGGAATTACCAGATCGGGAAAATAACCAGCACCGCTTTGAGCTAATCCTGGTTTATTGAATAAAAATAAAATCAGTAATATAAATGATAAGCTTGAGGTTAACTTCACAAGATACCCATTTGGCAGTTCACAATTTAAGTTCGATATTTTCATTTTATTCTTTTAACTATTCTTTAAATAATTATACAATTACAATCAAATGCTTATTTGATCAACATAATTTTGCGAACATTTGCATAAGACCCTGCAGACATTCTAAGCAGGTAAATGCCGCTTGCATATTTTGATGCATTAAACACAACACGATACTTACCGGAAGCTTGATTAGAATTTACTAAATCGGCAACTTCTCTACCGAGTATATCATAGACTTTAATTGCAACATGAGAAGACTTAGGAAGATCGTATTGGATGATTGTAGATGGATTGAATGGATTAGGGAAGTTCTGATAAAGCATATAGCTTTTGGGAACACCTTTTAATCCATCCACAGCATCTACCAAAGAGCCAGTGGTAAATCTTATAGTTGTTGAATAACCGCTGCTGCCAGCCGTGTTTATTGCATTTACATGCCAGAAATAAGTCGTTGAAGAATCTAATAATGCTGTTAAGTGAAGAGTTGTATCAGTTAAAACCGAATCAAAAACTACATCCTGGGAATAGAACATTCCGGCAGAATCTCCTTTAGTATAAACGTAGTATTCATTTGCAATTTGAATATGATATTTCTCAGCATATTCAGCGTTTAGCCATACAAAATTTGGATTACGTGAGACTCCGTTTGCCAACTGGACAGGTGAAACAGTGGGTGGAGTTGAAGGTGGAGCTACAAGAGTTCCGGTAGTAAAGTTATTAGCCGGGGAATAAGCACCGGAGCCGCCAAGGTTTATAGCCTGAACATGCCAAAAATACTTTGTGTCAGCACTAAGGGTTTGAGAAAATTCCAATGATGTATCTGCAAGAGCAGAATCAAGAACAATAGATTGAGTTTTGAATGATCCATCCGGGTTTGAAGATGAATCAGATGCTACCTGTATGCGGTAATTTATTGCAAACAACGAAGCCGGCGGAATCCAGCTAAGAATAGGCATTCTAAGAATACCGACAGAATTAGACGCCGGTAAACCAAGAGTTGGCGCGTATGGTGCGGCAACAGAAATCGGCTCTGGTTGTGAATAGCTGTAATAAAATGGCTTACTGCTAAGCTGTAGGGTAAAACTATTTGAAGATACATTTATAGATCCGGTATCTGCATTATTGCTGACCCACCATACTTTTTTAACTGTATCGGGGAAACTAACTGCAGGTAGATTAAAGGTTACATTATGAGCTGAGCCTTGAGTCCATGCTGCTAATTTTACATTACCTGTAGAATCTTTAAGTACTAAAACTACATCCGATGAATTGCCGGTACTATATCTGCTGTAAATAGCATAACCGGAAAGCTGGCAAGTAAGGGTCATTGCAGCTATATAAGAAGGCTTAAGATCAAGAGATGCAGTAACCAATCCCCGGTTCTGTCCTAACTGAGTTAGATCGGTACCATCATTTTTCCAATCGTACCATATTGTGAGGGGAATACCTAAATATAAATTATATAGATTCATCCGTGCAAAATAATCAGCCTGAGATTGAAGAGAGACCCCTTGAGTAGTAGAGCAAGTAGAGTAACCCCATTCACCGCTAACAACAAATATCTTTTTCCCAGCCGGTAAATATTTAGCAATAAGAGCTTGAACTGATTGAACAGGTGAGGCAACAGTTTCAGGAAGCTGCGGCGGCGGCCCATCACGATACGGATGAATAGTTATACCGTCAACATAATTTAACAAACCTGCTTGAAAGAGTGTGTCAAGATAATCGGTATGTACGCCAGCCATTGCGGGTGCAACAATAGTTGCAGTTGAATCTGCTGCTTTAATAGCTTTACAAACTACTAAAGCAAAAGCGGCATACTGTGCAGCATTTTCAACAGGCTTCCAAGTGTTCTTTCCATTTGGTTCATTCCAGAGTTCCCAGATGCAATGTGAGTTC
>Ga0075269_10000138_pt1 | contig 12357 bp, 8 predicted proteins | sample SF_Rice_5C_0N_10_FD_69773 | JGI IMG/M metagenome (GOLD analysis project Ga0075269, IMG submission 69773) | Rice paddy soil microbial communities from Twitchell Island, California, USA - SF_Rice_5C_0N_105 | ecosystem: Environmental > Terrestrial > Soil > Paddy field/soil | place: USA: Twitchell... | reverse complement strand
AATTGATTCTTTTCAATATCTAAAAAATATTCTTATATGTGAGAATGGCTTTTAACTTATATTCTAAGCGATGAAATATTCAATTAATAACTGAATTACGCAAAACTGTCATTCTGAACGGAGTGTAGAATCTCAAGGTTACGATTTTGAATAATTTTGAGATATTTCACTTTGTGCAATATGACAAAAACTATAATTTGCCTTACTTCAGTTAATAATACTAAGCCGCGAAAAATATTCCGATATTACGGAAAGGATTGAAGTAGAGAAATTACTTATAATCCTTTACCTTAAAACTTAAATGAATTTACTATTCTAAAGTCAGGCTATAAAATGTGCTTTCAAATAGGAATGTAAAGTTAGTATTAGAAGAGTTGCCTAGAAGGGCGAATAAATATATGAATAATTATATGACTAAATTTATCCAGTAGACCTTTTTCGCTTAACCTTTTTAACAAATTTAAGGCATATGGCTGTTTTACTGAAGTAAAAAGTGATAATAAAACAAAGTTAAACTATAGCTGTGAAATTTTGTAGTTCTTTAAGGCGAAATAAATTTCTTTTGTAGCTGTACGAACAACTGTTGCAAGGGGTATAGAGAATAGCATACCGCTTATACCGAATAACTGGCTGCCTGCAAGAATCAGAAGTATAATTACTATTGGATGCATGTCTACGCTTTTTGAAAATACGTAAGGCTGTACTATACCGTTGTCTATTATATAAACAATTGCAATCATCATTGCGATTAAGGGAACCTGAGAGAAATTCCCGAACTGGATTATTGATATAATTATTGCAGGAATTCCGCCTATAATTGGACCAAAGTAAGGAACAAGATGACCGAGGCCTGAAACTAATCCAAGAGGCAACGCATTTTTTATACCTAGAACATAGTATCCAAATCCACATGCAATTCCGACGAATGCAGCATCAAAAATCCAGCCCCTTACATATCGGCCGAGTTGTATGGTAACTTTTTTCATTATCCAGTAAGACATTTCAAAATATCTATTTGGCATGATATGTATTATGCCGCGTAAAATTTCTTTACTATCCTTTAAAAGGAAGAAAGTAATGAACGGTATTATTACTACAAGAACTATTATTGATATTAGGCTTGTAAGGAGCGTTGTTAGTTTATCGAACGAATTAACTATACCTGAAGAAATAAATTCTTCAAAACGCTTGGATAATTGTCCAAGCTCAAAAAAAGGAAGATAATTGTATATTGCTTTTTCTACAGAGATGATTTTTTCATGGAGTGAAATAACCTGCATCGTACCTACTAACTGTTTCATCTGAAGGATTAAATTCGGTACAAGGTAGGCGAATAATAGATAAAATAATATTATGACAATGGTAAACACTGATAAAACAGAAACAAACCTATTTAATCCTTTTTTCTCTAAACTTGAAACCAAAGGTTCCAGAATAAAAGCTAGTAGAATAGCAAAGGCAAATATTATTAAAACAGTTGAGATAAGATAAAGAAGATATAGAGATATTATTGCTAAAGCTGCATAAAGGGTATAACGTATTATCTTCTTTGCAGTCACTTCTAGCATAATGAATTCACAGATTCAATTCTTTTAATACCGGGGACTTGTTTCATAAGGGAACGTTCGACACCCGCTCTTAAAGTCATAAGAAACATGGGACAGATTGCACAAGCGCCGGTAAGTCTTACCTTGACAATACCATCCTCGGTTATTTCAACTAATTCAATATCTCCATCATCTGCTTGAAGATAAGGCCTGATTGTTTCAATAGCTTTTAAAACGTCATCCTTTGTGAAACTTGCCATAATAAAACCGATAAATCAACCGAGAGAAAACATTAAGAAAATTATATTCATTAAAGATTACTACTCATCACCAAGTAATATTTCCATTTTAGACGTTGTGCTTCCTTTAACGCTTATCAAATGTACCTGTGAAGCAAGATTTTTTGATATCTGAATAATTGCATTGGCATGATCAGTGTCTGGAGTATCATATAAAATTGGCGTTCCATTATCTCCACCCACTCTAATTCTCGAATCAATCGGGATTCCGCCAAGAAAAGGTACATTTAATTCATTGGCAATCTTTGAGCCGCCGCCTGTACCGAATATATCATATTTCTTGCCGGTATCCGGTGCAATAAAATAGCTCATATTTTCCACAACGCCTGCGATAGGTACATTAACGCGAGTGAACATCTTCAATGCTTTTCTTGCGTCAATCAATGATACTTCTTGAGGAGTGGTAACAATTACTGCTGCGGTTAGGGGAATAGTTTGAACTAAAGTTAATTGTATATCTCCGGTTCCGGGAGGCATATCGAAAATTAAATAATCAAGTTCTCCCCAATCAACATCTGACATAAATTGTTTTACGGCGCCGCTTGCCATAGGGCCTCGCCAGATTACAGGCGCCTCATCATCCACTAGAAGTCCGATTGAAATTACTTTTACTCCGTAATTTAATAGAGGGATAATTTTCATTGTCTGCTGGTTCTGCATTATTTTCGGTTTCTCTTTTAATCCCAGCATTAGGGGGATGCTTGGTCCATAAATATCCGCATCTATTATCCCAACCGAGGCGCCGTTCTTGGCAAGTGCAACAGCTAGGTTTACGGCAACTGTGCTTTTACCTACGCCGCCTTTTCCGCTTGCAATAGCAATGGTATTCTTCACTCCAGGTAATATCGCATTTTTGTTAGTGCTTTGATGAGTTGTTGTCTTTGCTTCGATGCTCACGTTTATTTTCTTAAGTGATGGGAACTCTTCTTTAATTTTATGGGCGAATTTATCTTTTAATTGATCAGTATCATTTGAAGAGGGGAGTGTAAATGATAATTCCAGATTAAGAGAATTATCATTTACCTCGAACTTTTTTATCGAATTGAGTATTAGTAAATCTTTATTAAAATTCGGGTCTTCAACTTTCTTAAGTGAATTAAGTATTCCGGTTTTAGTAATGTCTGACATCAGTATTCCTATTTTTTTACATTCTTGCTTCAAACTTAGCAAAAATATAACTCAATATGAATGACTTAATGCTATATCATTTTAATTGCTATGCAGTCATACATTACTCTTCCAGCCTGGAAGTTAGAATAATTGCGTTTTAATATCCGCCAGCCGGAATAATCGAAAAACTTACCATTATTACCAAGTGATTCAGAAAGATTCTGAACATTATCTAAAATATCTATAAGTTCTTTATTTTGGCCTAAAGTAATAGGCTTAGAACCTGCGATAGTAATAATCATTATTGGCTCTATTAGAAGATTCGCTATATTTTTTAGCTCAAGCTGAGGCAGATTTTCACGTGTTTCTAATTGAATCATCCGTGCACGGGCTTCCGGGCCCACTATGCTCTTTGCCGAGGTAACAAGGTCAAGAAGGTAATTACGAACTGTATTTAAGTCTTCTGCTGTCTTCAGTGTCTTTTCATCATGAAGCTCATTAAGTGCTTTAGCAATATTGGAAACCTCTTTAAGATAATAATTACGCTGATTATCCGGCACTAAGAACATAATCACAATGTGAACTGGATTACCATCCGGAGATCCATAATTTATTCCGGACGGACTCCAGCCAACTGAGCAATAAAGGTCTCCGTCGAAAGAAGCACGTGCATGTGGGACAGCGAAACCTTTGCCCAAAGCAGTATTATAGTTTTCTTCACGCTTCAAAACTAATCCCGCAACATCAGTGCCGTTAGGTACTGAAGGAATAGCCTCAATTATATGAGCGAGCAGTTGAAGCGAATCCTGTTTATCATTATCCGGAAGTTCAATTAGACGGCCTTCCTGTAAAGCATCTAATAATGTATCCATAATTTAATTATCTCCATATTTCTTGAAGAACCAGGTTTTAATAAAGTGAGTTAGGATTCCATAAGACAAAAGAAATCCGGCAATCCATGCCCAATATACTAAAGGTAAAGGGACAAAACCGAAGGTCAATGCAAATGGTGAATATGGCAGCCATGCCCCAATTGCCATTATCAAGACTGTAGTTAGTGTCATGGGTACAGAAGCCCTGCTGCCAATAAATGGTATTTTGCGGGTTCTAATTATATGTACAATAAGTGTTTGAGTTAATAATGATTCAACAAACCATCCAGTCTGAAATAAATCGCTCCGGTAGGTCTTATCTGTGGAGGATGTTAGAGGATTCAGAAAATCACTTGCCCTAAAGAAAAACCACATTAGCCCAAAAGTTGCATAATCGAAAATTGAACTAATGGGGCCGATAAATATCATAAACTTTTTAATATTTTCTATTTTCCACTTTAGCGGTTTATTGACTAATTCGGAATCTACGTTATCCGAAGGAATACCAGTCTGAGAAAAATCATACAGCAAGTTATTTAACAATATCTGAATAGGCTTCATCGGGAGGAAGGGTATTAGGTAGCTCGCACCTATAACACTGAACATATTGCCGAAGTTTGAGCTTGCCCCCATCCGAATATATTTTATAATATTGGCGAAGACTTTCCTGCCTTCCTTTATACCATCTTCTAGGACAAGCAGGCTCTTTTCAAGAAGAACTATATCTGCTGCTTCCTTTGCTACATCTGCGGCGCTATCAACTGATATTCCGACATCCGCTGCACGAAGTGAAGGGGAATCATTTATCCCGTCACCCATATAACCAACTACATGCCCTGCCTGCCTTAAAACTTGTATAACTTTTTCTTTCTGCACAGGCGATAACTTGGCAAAAACATTTGCTTCAGATACCGTTTTTAGAAATTCCGGATCTGATAAATTATTAAGTTCGGTACCAGTTACAATCCTATCAATACGAAGTCCGACATCATTGCATACCTTTTTCGTTACAAGTGCATTGTCTCCGGTAAGGATTTTTACTTTAACCCCAACATTCTGAAGGCTTGCAATAGCCTGTGCAGCAGAATCTTTGGGCGGGTCGAAGAATGCAATATAACCAAGGAGAATCATGTTAGTTTCATCTGCCACGGTAAATGTTGTCTTGGTTTTCGGGAACTCCCTATATGCAATTGCAAGTACTCTATATCCTTCATTATTTAAATCTTCAACATCCTCATATAGATCGTCATGAATCATTTGAATTAGAGGATAGACTTCATCATCAATCTGATAAAAGCTGCTGATGGAATAAATTTCTTCGACAGCACCTTTGCAAATCAGTACGTGGTCACCTTCATATTCAACAGCTACAGACATTCTACGGCGCTGGAAGTCAAAAGGTAATTCATCAACAAGCTGGCATTTGGCTTCTACTTTCAAATCAATGCGTGATATTACTGCGCGGTCTAACAGATTTCTCAATCCCGTTTGATAAAAGCTATTTAAGTATGCATAAAGAAGAACATCCCGGCTTTCTTTGCCTGTAATATCGACGTGCTTTTCAAGAATAACACGATCTTGAGTAAGCGTACCGGTTTTATCTGTGCATAGGATATCAATTGCACCAAAGTTTTGAATAGAGGTAATCTGTTTTACTATAACTTTTTTCTTTGATAACGTCAATGCGCCTTTGGCAAGGTTTACTGTAACAATCATCGGAAGCATTTCGGGAGTTAAGCCTACAGCAATAGATAGGCCGAAGAGAAGAGCTTCGATCCAATTTCCCTTTGTTAATCCGATTATCATGAAAACAGCAAACACCATTACAATCATAAATCTGATCATCAACCATGTAAATGATTTTATACCGATGTCAAAGCTTGTCTTTGGTCTGCTTTCAACTAGCCTTTCGGAAATAGAACCAAAATAAGTGTGTATACCAGTGTTAACCGCAATGCCGCGGGCAGTTCCACTTAAAACATTGCTTCCCTGAAAACAAGCATTTGCAAGCTCAAATACAAATCCATTCGCTAATTGCTGTGCCTCGCATTTTTTTTCTATCGGAAGGGACTCTCCAGTTAGTACTGATTGGCTGACATAAAAATCTTTGACTGTCAGAAGCCGGATATCGGCAGGAATAATAGAGCCTGCCTGCAATAATATAATTTCTCCCGGAACAACCTCGGATATAGGAATTTCAACTTCTTTACCCTCGCGCAATGCAACCGTGTGTGATTGAACTCTTTTGCCTAAAGCCTCAACTGCACTGCTTGATTTGCGGTCTAAAATAAAAGATAGGCCGACACTAAGAAGCACCATAACCCCAACAACAAAAGCAGATTTAATGTCCGCCATTAAACCGGAAATAAGTGCGATTATAAGAAGCTGTATAACTAGCGGGCTTTTGCAGCGGTTAAAAATATCACGCAGTATTCCGATCTTCTTGGTGTGAGCTAATTCATTCTTGCCATACTCTTCCAATCTCTTTTCAGCTTCTTCTGAAGATAATCCGGACTCGCTCGTTTCCAGCATTGAAATAGTATCCAGATGATTGAGCTTGCAAATATCAATCAGCCGCTTTTCATCTTGTGTCGTACTGTGGGGAGTCTTGGCTTCCTTTGTAAAAATGGAAGGTGATATCTTTTTGAAAATTGATTTAGCCATTTATGCCCCGGAGTATGGATTTAAAATGAATTGGTACATGATCCGGAGACATTGTAATAAAACAATGATGAATCCTGAAATCCATATGTAAGAAATAGATTTGTTTCATTGTCACCTTCAATCTGATGTATCCCCAAAAGATGAACAAATGAAATTAAAAACTGGTCATTCCCTGGGGAGGTCTATATTGTATTTGAAATGTTCTTATTAGCGCCAGGCTCGTCGGAGTCTCGCATTTTTCACTCATTAATTGTTATAAATACTTTTGTAAAAGTAATTAATAAAATTAAAAGAAAAAAATATTATAACTTAGGCTTAGTGAATTTAGTAATTGACTTCAAGGCATGGTTCATCAAATATTCCTGCGAATCAATCTTTGAATCACCTTTTTCGCTTTTGCATTTAGTATAACTCATATCTTGAAGAAGCTCCCTTGCTTTGATGTTGTCTTTTAAAGCAAACTTCAGAACTATTTTAATTATCTCAGATTTTAATTTAGGATCCTCTATGGGGAAAGCAGTTTCGACTCGTCTGTCAAGGTTTCTTTGCATCATATCTGCGCTGCTTAAATAAACGTCCTCATTTCCCTTGTTAAAGAAGTAAAAAATCCTGCTATGCTCCAGGAAGCGGCCGACTATGCTGATTACCCTAATATTCTCACTTAAACCAGGCACCGAGGGAACGAGACAGCAAATACCTCTGACAATTAAATCTATTTTTATCCCTGAATTTGAAGCTTCATAAAGTGCACTAATAATAATTGGGTCAACAAGTGCATTGAGTTTTAATATAATTTTCCCTTCGCTGCCGGCTTTAACATTTTCAATTTCTCGATTGATTAATGAAAGAATTTTTTCGCGCATATTTATTGGAGCAACGATGAGCTTATTGAATTCCGACTGCTTAGAATATCCGGTTAAGTAATTAAAAATATCAGAGATATCCTCGCAAATTTTTTCATCAGCAGTAAACAATCCTAAATCAGTGTATAGTTTTGCGGTTGAAATATTATAGTTGCCGGTAGAAAGGTGTACATATTTTTTAACGCCGTCACTTTCCCGCCTAACAACCAGAGTCATCTTCGCATGTGTTTTTAATCCGACTAATCCATAGACAACATGAACGCCGACTTTTTCAAGCTCACGAGCCCAATAAATATTATTTTGTTCGTCGAAGCGTGCCTTCAATTCAACAAGAACGGCAACTTGCTTTCCTCGCTCAGCTGCTTCAATTAAGTATTTAATTATCGGTGAATCTGTACCTACTCGGTACAATGTTTGTTTTATTGCAAGTACATCGGGGTCCTGAGCAGCTTGTTTAATAAAGTCTATTACAGGAGCAAATGAATGATAAGGATGATGAAGCATTATATCCTGTTGTTTAATAGCAAAAAAGATACTTTCATCTTCATCGAATAACTTAAGCACTACAGGAAAGAATTGTTTTGATTTTAAATGGTGCGCAGGTAAATCATATAGCTGGATTACATCACTTAAACCTAACGGGCCATCGAAGACATGAATATCATCTTTTTTAATTTCGAGATTCTCCATTAGAGTCTCAAGCATAAAATCTGGTATTTGCTGTTCAACCTCAAGACGAACGACAGACCCGAATCTTCTTTGCCTTATGTTTTCTTCTATAACCCTAAGAAGGTCGTCTGCTTCATCTTCCTGTAATTCAATATCAGTATCCCTGGTAATTCGAAACCGGTGAGCTTCCAACACCTCCATACCGGGGAATAGCAAATTAAGATTTGCTTTGATAATATCACCCAGCCATACGAACTTTGCACAAAACATACCATTTGATTGTAATTTCTTCTCCGGTGCAATTATTTCATCGATTTGTAAAAGTCTAGGAAGAATATTTGGAACTTTAACACGTGCAAAATGATTTTCTCCGTTAGGTTTCTTTACAAGGATTGCAAGGCTCAAGCTCAAATTTGATATATAAGGAAAAGGCCTTCCCGGATCGAATGCGAGCGGAGTAAGAATTGGAAATATTTCCTTTTTAAAGTATTCGGTTAGCTTCTCTTTTTCATTTTTCGAAATTTCGTTATATTCTAAAATATCTATACTGTCTTCACGTAAAGATGGAACAATTTTATTTTTCCAAAGCTCAAGTGCCTGCTGAAGCATAGGCTGAAGTGATTTTTCAATTTTTTGCAGCTGTGCAAGAGGAGTCAGGCCATCTATAGTTGGTTCAGCGACATTTGCCGCAATTTGTTCTTTCAATCCGGAAATTCGTATCATATAAAACTCGTCCAGATTGGTATGAAAGATCGAGATAAATTTCACTTTCTCTAGCAAAGGAAGGTCAGGATTCAATGCTTCATCCAAAACTCTTCTGTTAAATTCAATCCAGCTTAGATCTCTATTAAAGAAGTTTTTTTGGTCATTATATTTTTTAAGTAATTCTTTTCCGGTCATAATATGTTATATTTATTTCGGATCAATATATGACTTTTTAATGTCTTTTTCTGTGTAAAATTCTATATCAAGAGGAAATTTTTAAGTCAATAACATTAAATTTTCTACATAAGAAATTGAATTTGAGATATCCGATTTATCAAAATGTTTAATCGGTTTTCTATTCCACTTTTCTTCTCAGTTTAATAAATCCTATTTACTGCCGCATTTAAACTGCTGGTAATTCTTTCCCATCGCTTTAGGTAATAATAATTAATGAAGATGACTTATTACCAGACCGCTAATATTTTTAAGGAACTTAGCCGGCAGTCTAATTATATTATGGATAAGAAGATTTTTAATGCCTTCTTTCGACAAAATTGTACCTTGAAGAATTAAAAGAAACATTAAATAAAGCAGATATAGAAATGTAAGCTGATTTTGATTTAGTATAACTGTGTCACTAGTTTCGAGCAATATTAAATTCGCTAAAGAAGGTTTGAAATTTGCCCATGAAAAACCCTGAGGCAGTATTTTTCTTCTTAACAACTGTCTCTCTAAAGCTGTGCCAGGGTAAACCCTTAAGCCGATCGTAGTACCGAATTGATTTATTTTGTCTTTATGAGATTTTAGGAATGTTAAATCATTTTTGCATTCCTCCATTGTCTGATCAAGCAGTCCGAATATTAAAAATAATTTTGTCTTAATACCCAATTCTTTACACCATTGTAAAACGTCTTCAATCTGTTGAAGAGTGATCCTTTTACCGATTTTCACTAACAAATTTTCGGCAGTTGTCTCGAGCCCGATATCGACATAATAACATCCGGCTTCTTTCATCAATTTAAGTAAATCTCGGTTTACAGAATCTGCTCTTATTTCACATTCCCATAAAAGATTGTATGGTTTAATTAACTTGCAAAAATTTTCAACATGCTCTTTAGAAGAAGTAAAAGTGCTATCGAATACCTTTAGTGCTTTGACTGGTTTATTTCCCAAGATATAATCAATTTCTTTTTTTATATGTTCCATACTTCTATGTCTAACGCCATGTGGAAACATAGCCGATGCAGAGCAAAAAGTGCATTTAACAGGGCATCCCCTAGAAGTTATAATGTAATCAGCTTCAAGGTCAATGAAATCCAGTTTGATATTATATTCAAAATTTCGTTTGGGAATCGGTAAGACATCAAGGCTTTCTATTCGCGATTGCTGATTGGATTTTATGCTGCCGTTATTTCTGTAACATAATCCGGACAAATTAGCAATATCAACATTTTTATTACGAATAAAATAATCACATATTCCTAAAAAGGTAAACTCACCTTCGCCTTTTACTATATAATCTATTTGAGGAATATTTTGTAATGTATCTTCTGCTGTAAAAGAAGCATGAGGCCCTCCGTAGACAATTTTACTTTCGGGAAGAACTTCTTTACAAAGACGTGCAATTTTAAAGCTATTTTTTCTTGTTGGGGTTGTACCTCCAATCCCAATGATTTTTGGGCACCATATTTTTAGATCCTTCTTGAAATTACCATTATAAATATTGAAATCAACAAACTTAACTCTGTAATTATATTGTTCGAGGACAGCTATAATGCTTGATATTCCCAAAGGCATCATTGGGTCAAATATCTGAATATTTTCAGATGGATAAGCTATTACAATATCATAAGTAATTGATGAGATAAAATATTCCCATAAAATTTGCGGAGAGACAGGGATTCGAACCCTGGGTAGAGATTAACCCTACACTGGTTTTCGAGACCAGCCTATTCAACCACTCTAGCATCTCTCCGGTTTTCCCATTTAAAATTTTATTTAATATATAAATTTATATCAATTAGAGAATTAAAAAAAAGAAAGACTGTCCAAAATAAATTAAAAATAGATATAATGTTTTATATTAAAATCTTGATACCTGCCAAAAGTGGTAAATTTATGCGAATTCAGCTCAAAAAAAATATTAAACAAAATTATATAACCAATATCCTTCATTGGAATTAATCTTTCTCAACCAAATGAATAATATTCATTAGAATATCCACAGTCAAATTTTATAATCCCTCACTTAACGAAGGGCTTATATTCACACCTAGTTGAGATTTAAAATAGAGAGACCCCCAGGATTTAGTAAATTTAAGTTGTAAAAAAAAAATAAAACTAAAATCACAAGGAGTCTCAGATGCAAAATAATAAAATCTTAATAGAAATCGATAAGGAAGAAATAATTAGAATGATCCAGAATCAACCGGAGCTATTTGTAGGAGAAACGATGAAGGATATAATACAAAAATCGATATATAAGGAAGCAGAAGAAAAGGCAGGAGAAAGATATAACCGTGATAGCCAATATCAGAGATGGGGGAAGAATCCGGGAAGTGTAAGTATAAATAATGAAAAAGTAAGATTAGAAGTCCCGCGAATAAGAGAAAAAGACAGCGGCAAGACTGAGGAGCCTGAGATATATAGGACAATGAAAAAGACAGTCGAAGTGGACCGGAGATTTTTACGTTATTTATTGAATGGACTAAGTCAAAAGAAGTATAAAAAGGCAGCACAAATGATAACTGACAGTTTCGGCCTAAGCCAAAGCTCGATGAGCAGGAAGTTTAACCGTGAGGCAGAAAAAGCACTTAAGGAATTTGACAGCAGGGATTTGAGTTTATATGACATAGTAGCAATACTGATAGACGGAAAGTATTTCAAGAAAGAACAGATAGTTCATGCAGTAGGGATAACGATGAACGGGGATAAGATAATGCTGGGTTTTATCCACACAACCACAGAGAATTCAAAATCAATTGCAGAGTTGCTAAAAAGACTGATAAACAGGAATTTAAGGTTTGAGGAAGGGATACTGTTTATAAGCGACGGTTCAAAGGGAATACACAAGGCAATAGATGAAGTCTTTGGAGATAAGGCATTGCTGCAAAGATGTCAGTGGCATAAGAGAGAGAACATAATCAGTTATTTATCTGATAGAGATAAAGACTTATATAGAGGGAAGCTTCAAAGGGCATATGATGAACCGGATTACCATACAGCCAAGAGCAGGCTGCTTGAGATAAACAAAGAGCTTCAGAGGGTAAACCGCAGTGCAGCAAACTCGGTACTGGAGGGACTGGAAGAGAGTTTGACCATTCACCGATTGGGATTAAAAGAAGAACTCGGAAAAAGTCTGAGCACGACAAATATAATAGAAAACATAAACTCACAATTAAGTTCGAAGTCAAAGAATGTAAAGAGGTGGAAAGACTCTGAGATGAGAGGCAGATGGGTTGCAATGATGTTATTAGAGATAGAACCGAACATGTATCGAATTATAAATAGCAAGAAATTACATTTATTAAGAACGGCATTAAGAACAGAATTAAAAATAGAACAACAGAAAGTTGCTTAAATCCTATGTGGGTCTCTATAAAATCTCAACTAAACTTGAATTTATGCC
>Ga0075269_10000137_pt1 | contig 12368 bp, 7 predicted proteins | sample SF_Rice_5C_0N_10_FD_69773 | JGI IMG/M metagenome (GOLD analysis project Ga0075269, IMG submission 69773) | Rice paddy soil microbial communities from Twitchell Island, California, USA - SF_Rice_5C_0N_105 | ecosystem: Environmental > Terrestrial > Soil > Paddy field/soil | place: USA: Twitchell... | reverse complement strand
GGCAACTATATCAAAATTAACTATAAGCTGATCGTGTGCACGGATCAGGCCGAAGAAGTGTGAAGGAGGGGTAATATTATAATCGAGCATCGATAGAGCTTTCTTACCAGTCAATCTAAAGCGTCCGCCCGGAAGCCTTTCTACATTTATCGTGAAGTCAACTTCATGTGTAACTCCGGCTATTGTTAAATAACCAAGTGTATTAAGTGTAAACCTAGCGGCAGAGGTGTCTAACCCGGAAGCAATATGAGCTTTAATTAATTCATACTTTATCATAGGGAATTTATCAGCTTTCATCGCATTATACATATCGTCATTCATAATGCTCTTGCCGCAGTCCAGTGTGAACACCGGGATTGTAACTTCAACTTTATCTCTTCTCAAATTATTATCATTAACATCTGCATTGGAAATTATCTCAGCGTATCCGTTTACCTGATGTGTGTTGCAAGTAAAGCTGTCCACTGTTGAAGTCCCGTCAATCCAGAGCCTGCTGCCCGCCTGGGTTACATACTTTATAACGTTATCCTGTGCTGTAATAACCTTGCTCACTCCAAAGAAGTTGACTATTAAAATTATTACAAGCTTTAGATTTATTTTCTTTAACATATTATCTGTCTCTATCGATGCCAATCATCCTGTTATTTCTTCTACATTATATCTCATTTTTAACAGGATTTAATTCTTAAATTATGTTGTGTATAAGTCTTAATATTTCAGCCAGAGGCTGATCCGCCTCTGGTGGAAACCATAATCTTGCTCTTAATCTGGTGATGTATTCGATTAAGCCCGGGATTAAGAATTGACTCCTTAACATGTTTCTTTAACTTATACTTTTTTCAATCATTTGTAAGTGACTTTGGCTAACTATATGCATTTTTATTTTGCTGCTAATGTCAAATCAAACTTAACAGTTACTGCGTCACCTACCTTTACTGTACCGAAAAACATCGTAGGCGGCTTTATACCGTACTCAGACATATTTATTTTTTGCTCACCGGCAAATTGTAACTGGCCATCCTTGTTTTTTGAACCGAGAACTGTCACATTTATTTCTTTGCTGACACCCGCAATTGTCAAAGTCCCGTTTGCATAGACTTTAACGGGATCGCTTGTTTTTGTCTTTCCATTGTCTATAGCAATATTTTTTAATGTAAAGGTTATGTCGGGATTTTTATCGGCTTTTAATGCTTCATCCATATTATCATTCATAGAGCCTTTATCACTGTCAAGTTTTTTAACTGGAACAACAACCTTAAGCGTTCCTACATTACCAAGCTCATCTTTTAGATTTCCTGCAGAAGACATGCCGTCTAGAACTAAATATCCGTCTAATTCTGTTGCTCTTATAGTAAAGTTGTGGAATGTAGAAGTTCCGTCAATTGTCAGTTTACTTGCCGGAAGGATTTGATATCTTGCTTCTCCTGAGGCCTGCGCAAAAGCACTGCCGCATAACAAGCCTGCCAGTGCAGCTGCTGCTAATATATTTTTTATTGATTTCATTTATTATCTGCCTTTCAAATTGAATTAATTATTAGATTAAATTTCTGTCCTTAAGGTTCCAACTTCTATGCCGCGTGATAATAAATTTAATAACTGCTTAATTCTAAGGAATATCAGCTAATTATTTAACTAACGATTTTTTAATCATGCAGACTTGCATGATTATGCTTCGTTAATCTTGCATGTTTGCAATTATACCTTCTGTATTGAATTCGACAGCAAATACCCATCTCCTTCCTTTTGTTCAGTTATATAGAAAAATCAAACTTTTTAGATTTTAATATTTCATCGAACCCTGATTGGCATTCTTATTGGCAAGCTAGGTTCAAAAGTTACGTTCAGATTAGATAATGTGTAACAATAGAAATTTCTTAAACAACTAATTATTCTTTTAAGGAAAAAAAATTATGAAATACATAAATAACATATTAGCAATATTCTTTGCTGCAGTAATATTATTTGCAACAGCAAAGGCTCAAGATACAACTGCAAATAAAGATAATACCCCTACTTTAAAGATCACCGGTGTTACTTCCGGCGCAATCCAGTATTTGATTCAAGATAATGACCTGCATAAGCTGCCGACAATACCCTGGGGATTTCAAAGCGCTAGAGGCAATCTGAATTTTGCCGCTCATGTTGCCGACGGTATAGACATTTTCTTCAACGCATTCTTAAGCAGCAACCACCATGTCGGCCAATGGTATGATGATGAAGGCTATATTACAGTTTCTAAACTTCCGGAAGCTTCCGATATCTTAGGTTTGAATAATACATTATTTAAATATGTAACACTTACTGCCGGATTTATACCTGTAAACTACGGACTATGGTGGGAAATAAGATCAGATAACGCCGATGTTCAAAGAAATCCATTAGTCGGCAACTTCATTGTAGATGCAAACGATGTTGAGCCTTCTGTTGAAATTAAAACTAAACCCGGTTTAATCAATGCTTTAGTTGCCTTCGGAGACGGAACGACAACCGGCGACTTTACACCCGGCAGAGGAAATGAGGTTAATGCTAAAGTATGGCTTAATATGAATAATGAATTTAAATTATCAGGCTCGTTGTATAGATCTAATCAATCAAACAACGGAACCGGATACCCTACCGGCGGATCTACAACAGACCTCTATGCCGGCAACAGAAGCGGCAGCCAGTACTCTGGTATATTCGGTGATGACCCTGAAGCAGGCGATATCGCTCCTCAAAAAGGACAGAATGTAACAGCTTATCAATTCGACGGATTATATAGCTTGAAGCCTCTCCAGATATACGGGATGTACGGCTATACAAAAGACGCTGATATGAATGGCAGCAATCCCGGGAACCCGCAGGAAAGCTGGTCATATTTCGGCGGCGATGTTACTTATTACCTCTTCCCTGCTCTTTATGTGGCTGCAAGATATAGTGCGGCTGTTTCTAATATGTACCAGGGTGTAGATGTAAGCGCAAATCCTGTAAGTGCAAATAGGCTTCAAGTAGGCGCAGGCGTATGGGTAACAAGTTCAATGCTTCTTAAACTTGAATATGTAAATCAGCAGTATAAGAATTTCCAGGCGGCTTCGGAATATGGATTCAATGCTAGGTTCCATGGTTTTACAACTCAATTTTCAGTTGCGTTCTAATTCACAAATAACTGATAGTTCTTTTAATATTGTTCGACGGAAATTTGACTGATTAACTTACCGTAATACCTTGAAGGTTACCAACTAAAACCTTCAAGGCTGGCTAATTACTAAATAATAATTTTTAACTGTCAAATACTATAACCGGTACATCGTTTCTCTCGGGAGCCGGTTAGCATATATCCTCCTTAAGATGTACCGGTTTTTTTAATAAAAATAGTTTTTTTAACTGTACTTATAGATGCAAACATGAATAACGGAATTTTTAATTATAATATTATATTTGATTTAATACCTGAGCAGTTTTTTATGCTTGATAATAATTTAATGATATTGGATTTAAATAAAGCCGCCTCCTCTCTATTAAATGCCGACGCTGAATATCTTAAGTATAAACCAATTAATAATTTTCTAAAGAGCGAATATTGGGATTCAATATTAACTTCCCTGGAAATTAATAATGAAACAAAAGATCATCTAATTAGCTTTATTCTCCCTGACAAATCGCGTTTAGAATCCTACATTAAAACCGTGAAGATAGAATCTAACGGTGAATGTTATATTATGGCTTTAATTCAAGATAAAAAAAGAATTAAAAGTTCAGTTGAAGAAAACAAATTAATAGAACAGCAGATTACTAATGTTTATAAACTTGGCAGTATAGGCACCCTTGCTGCTGGTATTGCTCATGAGATCGGAAATCCTTTAACTTCAATTTCCTCCGTCGTTCAATTGATACAAAGGACTACTAAAGAAAAATTTACTTCTGAGAAATTAGACCTCGTAAAGAATCAGATAACCAGGATATCCAATATAATCCATCAGCTTGTCGAATTCTCCAGCCCTTCCGCAAGCACACCAAAACCAAGTGATATAAACAAATTACTATCCAGCGCTGTGAGCATGGTTAAAATGGGAAGAGATACCGGCAGCATACAATTCATCCAGGAATTGAAACATGATTTACCAAACCTAAGTGTAATACCCGACCAGCTGCTGCATGTATTTATAAATTTAATCATGAATGCCGTTGATTCAATTGATAATAAAAGCGGCAATATCTGGCTGAACACTTTCAGGGAAGACGGGCATATAGAAGTAATTATCCGTGATTCAGGCACCGGGATCCCCAAAAAATACCACGATAAATTATTCGAGCCTTTCTTCTCAACTAAGACTCCGGGCAAAGGCATAGGCCTTGGGTTATGGGTCAGTTACGGCATAATAAAAAATCTAAACGGCAATATACAAGTAGACAGCGAGCCGGGTTTAGGAAGCATATTTACGATAGTTCTACCCGTAAATTAATTATCATTTGTTTTTGTACTACTATTACAGTTGTACCAGATTAGCTTTGCCCAGTTATGGATAGACCTTGTTGTTATCATTTATATCTCCGATAAAGATTCCTTCTTGAATAATGATATTGGAAAATAAAATATCTCAACTTTATTCTGCCTATATTTTTTTGATTATGTAAAGTATCCTTACCATAAAAATAATTCCCCCTTTTAGTTTATTTTATCCCTATTTGTGCTTATATTCTATCAAAGAAAAAGTTGATTTTCTTATGATATCAATAATTCGGGGCTTCTTTTTAGTCTTTATATCTTTATTTTTCTTCACCGACTTCGATTCGGAAATCAAAGGGCGAAAGTCTAAATATGAATCTTCCAACCAAGATTCTGTATTATCATGGTCAATCTGCAGCTCCCCCACTAGCAGCCGCCTTCATAAAATAAAAATGTTCTCAAGCTCCAACGGTATCATTGCCGGTAGAACTTTGCTTGAATTGATAAACGGAGAATGGATTGCTCAGAATCCTTCCCCGCCTATGCTTATATCCGATTTCTTTGCCGTTGACAATAAAAATATTTGGGTTACTTTTAATACTAACACTAATGATTCTAAATTATATAAACTTGAAGGCAAAAATTGGAAAGAGCTATATAATCCTTTAGCAAACACAATCGAAACAGCCGGTTTTTTGAACGGTAAAGTTGAGTGGCTAGGAGGCGACCGCGAATTAGTTCATAATTCTAAGACTAATTGGAAGTTTATCACCTACCCCCAAGGTGCCGCGGATATTGTTTCTCTTTATTCTTTTGATAATAATAAAATCTGGATAAATACATCCAACCTTAAGCTGCTGTTCTATGATGGTCAAAAATGGTATAGTTTTTTAAGCGATAAGAAAGTAAATTTTATTTCATTCGATTCACCATTGCATGGATTCATTCTTTCGGGCAATAAGATTTATGAATACATCGGAAAAGTATTTAGGCCTCACTCCCAATCTGATTTACTGAATCAGGTTTCTAAACTTTCTTTTTTAGCCGATGGCGAGATCTGGGGAATCGGATTAAATGGATTAGTCATTCATTATATTAATGGCAAATGGAAGAAAATTTCTGTACCTACAGTTGAAGACCTGTTTGATATTCAAATGCTCTCGCCTGAAGAAGGCTGGATTGTCGGTAACAACGGAACTATTCTTCATTACTCTTTTCGGAATGAATCATTTTCTCAAACCGGAACCTTTGGTTTTAATCAGATGAAAATAGTTTCGACAAGTAAAAATATTCAAGACGAATACGGCGTAGCTATCGGCGATGTGAACGGAGATGGGCTAAAGGACATTTATACTGTCTGTCTTTATGAGCCAAATAGGTTATATATAAATAACAGCTTTATTAACAATGAACGAAAAGTAACTTCAATAAAATTTAACGAAGAAGCATCCTCGAGAAATGCTAATGGCATTGCAAAAATCTCTGATATTATAAATTTTCTTTCAATTGATCAAGGTGTTGGTTTGGCTGATATTGATAATAACGGCACCCAGGACTTATACCTATGTAATCTGATAAGCACAAATAAAATCCTTCTAAATGACGGCAAAGGTTATTTCAGAGATGTTTCCGGAGAACCGGATAGAGCAACTGGATATAGAGAAAGATCAAACTCAGTCGTATTCGGCGATGTTGATAATGATGGCGATCTCGATATGTTTGTTGCCAATGAAGAGTCATCAAACAGATTATATTTGAATGACGGCGGCGGTTATTTTACCGATGTAACCGGGAGTGCAGGATTAACAACAATCGGCGGAGGTATGTGTGCTGCCTTTGCCGATGTTGATGGGGACGGTAAATTAGATTTGTATGTTACAAACTGGTCAATGCCAAACCTTCTGTATAAAAATGTTTCAACTAAAAAAGATGGGGTGAGATTTATCGACGTTACCAATAGTGCCGGTGTTGCCGGAGATCCGTATTCAAAGAGTAATGCGGTATGTTTTGCAGACATAGATAACGACGGCGATCTTGATCTCTTTGTTACTAATCGGAAAAATACAAACAGACTCTATTTAAATGAGGGAAATGATAGATTTAAGGACGTAACCGCACAATATTTAGGACTGGATTCCATGCTTTCTAATGGAGCTGTGTTTGGTGATTTTGACCAGGACGGATTTCAAGACCTTTATGTCTCTAATGTGGGTGAAAATGTTTTCTATAAGAATCTAAATGGTAAAAAATTTATTCAAGCAACTAAAGAATTCGGCTTACAGATGGACGGTTACTGTACCGGCAGCGCATGCGGCGACATTGATAATGACGGAGATCTTGATATTTATGCAGCTAATTATATTAATGGGAACAGTGTGCTTTTCATAAATAATGTTAAGAATAAATCTTTCATAAAATTTAATATAGAAGGAACTAAAAGTAACCGTGATGCAATCGGAACCATTATTCAGCTCTACCAAAACGGCCATGGAGGAGATAAAAGCTATTTAATCGGTTATAGAGAAATTAATAGCGGCTCAGGTTATAGTTCATGCAATTCAAAGGAAGTACATTTCGGAATTAGCAGTCCCGGCAATTACGACGCAGTAATTAAATTTCCATCAAGCGGTACAAAGAAAACTTTTAGAAATTTACGGAGCGGTAAAACTTACTATGTACGTGAAGAAGATGGAATTAAAGGTGATATAACTTTAGCTTCAAAAGATATTTTACGCTACTTGTATAACCGGGATGTACACTTTGAAGCACTGAAGTTTTTGTTCGTTCTGATACTGCTCCTGATTTCAATCTTCTGGGGAAAAAGAAGATATAAATGGAAAAAAGGCAGGCAGTTTTTATATCATTTTACCGTCTTTTCTGTTTATTGGCTGCTGATTTATTTATTTATTTATGACAATTTTATCCTCTCAACGATAATACCTTTCTCTTTCGTTCTGGTCTCTCTTTCAATTTTGCACCTAATTTATGAACAAGTAATCTTAGTTAGAATAAACAAAATGGAAAAGCAAGCTATTCGCGATCGGCTTGCTAGAGACCTTCATGATGACCTTGCTTCTACTATTGGCAGCAGCTTAATTTATACGGAAGCCTTACGGTGGAGTTTAAAATCGATTCCTGATGAGAATAAGATTCTTCTTGATAAAGTTGACTCGCTGCTCGTTGAAGCTTCCAATTCTATAATAGATATTGTCTGGACAGTTTCTCCGTCACATGATAAACTCGATGACCTGCTTATCCGGCTTAAAGGGCTTCTTACAGACAATTGCAGGGCAAAAAATATTGAGCATGAGATATATATAAATCTTGATGGGTCAGACTTCAGAATTTCCCAAGATATCCGAAGGAACATTTATTTAATCTTTAAAGAGATCATTAATAATATTATGAAGCATTCATCTGCTAAAAAAGTAACTTTCCAAGCAGATTTTATAGAAAATTATTTACATATTAAGCTAACAGATGATGGGAAAGGTTTTGCTATGAGGAATCCTGGCTTTGTAAAAAATCCCGCCGATATTATCGATGATAAACATGGCAATGGGATTTCCAACATAATTAAGCGTGCTGAAGAAATCAACGCTAAATTGGGAATTAAATCTGTAATAGGCAATGGGACTGAAATAGAATTAACTATAAAAATGACATAAATGGACTATTGAAATGTAAGGTTTTTTTTTGAATCTTGTTTCTAAAATTAAATTAAGCTATGAGTATCAGAGTAATAATTATAGAAGACCATACTGATTACCGTGAAAGTATCTGCTATATTTTGAATGCAACCGAGGGTTTAAAGTGTACAGGCAATTTCTCCTCCGTTGAAGAGGCACTTCAAAATATGGAAGAGGCCGATATTGTTCTGCTTGATATAAATTTGCCTGGCATGTCAGGCATTGAAGGAATTGAGAAGATCAAAAACATTTTCCCTCAGATAAAAATAGTTATGCTCACTGTTTTCGACGACAATCAGAATATTTTCCATGCAATTCTATCAGGAGCTGATGGTTATATCCTAAAAAAAACTTCGCCTTTAAGACTTATTCAAGCTATTGAAGATGCTGCCGAGGGAGGTTCGCCTATGACTCCTTCAATTGCTAAGCAGGCTTTAGCTTTATTCAAAAGTTATGCTCCTAATAAGCTAGGTAAGGTTAACCTTACTGAGCGTGAACATGAAATCCTCTCAATTATAGTTAGCGGAAAAGATAATAATGAAATTTCTGAATTGCTATTTATCAGCCTTCAGACTGTACGCAATCATATCCGCCATATTTATGAAAAACTGCATGTTCATTCAAAATCACAAGCAGTCGTAAAAGCAATTAAAGAAGGAATTATTTGACTTACTAATACAATAGGTAGGAGAGAAATAGAGACGGAAAACTAAAGTTCGCTGAGACAACTTGGTGGCGATATAATTACTTATTGGTAAGATATATCTTGTCTCATTTGATACTTTTATGGGCTCCGTCTCTTTTTTTATATTGCGTTGCCATCTGCCGGTTTATTTAATAAAAAAGATTCTAAATGCTGATTATATATAAATGACCCAATCTTAAATTATAACTTATTTATATATTTTTTATTTAGAGATGTATTTATGAATTTTAATTGCGGCAGCTCTTTAATAAACTGCCGCATATAATTGAAAGATTAAATGCTATTTTCCAGTTTTCATCTTATCAAGGACTTTATAGGTAAGGTCCATAGTAGGTTCAGCATACCAAATTGTCTGAAGCTGATCGCTCTTTTCCAATACTAATTGAATGCCTTCTTGTTTTGCAATTTCTTCGACTGTTTTCTTTATCTTATCAACAATAGGTTTCATTAATTTTTGATTCATCTGAGCAACTTCACCGTTGGCATCAAGCTTTGCCCTTAATGTATTATAATCCTGCTCCATTCCCATTATTTTCTGCTGAGCTTCTTTCTTCTTGGCATCTGTCATCATATTCGCTTGTTTCTGATAATCCTGTAAGGTCTGCTGATATAACTGTTGGAGACTGTCAATTTGTCCCTTAACTTGATCAATCGCAGATTGTATGTCACCCTGAGCTTTAATAGCTTCCGGCAACTGAGTTAATATGGTCTGTGAATCAATATAACCTATTTTATTAGATTTTTGAGCAAAAAGCATTGTGCCGCTTATCAGCATGATTGAGAAAAAGACAATTAAGTTTTTCTTCACTTTCGTTTCCTTTATTGTTTATTTTAATTGATTAATGTCTGAAGTTATTTACCTGGTTATAATCATTTTTAGATGATTCCTTCAAAATCAGTTAGAAACCGACATTAAATTTAATACCTTGAGTGCCGGTTTCCAAGTAATTTCTTTAGACGGTTATAAAAGCATAATGGTTTATTTTATATCAATACTTTAGACTCTTCTTATCAAATTTATTATGTTTTTCTTGATTATACTTATATAATTCTTTAAGTTTTCGCGGCTTTGATATTCAATAATTCTATAAAGCGATATAAAATCATGAAAAAATTTCTATTATTTTCTCCTCCTTTCTGCCTTCTCTTTTGTCTATTGTATTTATCTGCTTCTCTAAAAGCTCAGCCTAAAGCCGAATATAAAGATCTAAAAGAAGCTCTTTTAGCCTCCCGTAAGCTTGCCGGTAATGCTGGTCCGAAAGACGTAAACTGGATAAACGGTGGCAGCCAGTACTCTTATATTACTCAAAGCAAAACTACTAAGTCAGAAGAAATTCGATCATTTGATCCTTCCAACGGTAAAGATGAATTAATATTCAACGCTAACGGATTAACTTTCCCGGATACAATTGAGCCGTTTAGTTATCGCTCATTCCATTGGGCTAAAGACTCAAGGCATATTCTCTTTGAGACAAACTTTAGAAAAATTTACCGCCGCTCCGGCATCTCTGATTATTATGTCTATTCTCTTGAAGATAGAACTCTTCAGATTGCCGCCAAGAATGCTAGAACCGCTCAGCTCTCCCCTGATGGTAAAATGGTAGGAATTGAACGGGGCGGAAATATGTACATTTATGATTTCACCTCGAAAAGTGAAACTCAGCTTACTAATGATGCTTCAAAAAATATCTTTAACGGGCATTATGATTGGGTATATGAAGAAGAATTCGGTAAGGCTCAAGCATGGAACTGGTCTCCCGACAGTAAATTCATTGCTTACTGGCAGTTTGATGAAAGCGATGTGCCTTTAATTACTCTTACTAATTACGAAGGCTTGCATAATGTTTATGAAAAAATACCAATCCCTCAAGTCGGAGATCCTAATCCTAAAGTAAAAATCGGCGTCCTTGATGTAGCTACTCATAAAAATATCTGGCTCGACCCCGGCGAAACAGGCGACTTTTATATCCCCCGCGTTTATTGGACAAGTGAACCAAATACTCTTGCAATGATGGTAATGAACCGTGCTCAGAATGATTTAAAGCTGTATTTCTTTGATGTTACAACCGGAAGCCGCCGCCTTGTAATGGAAGAAAAGAATAATACTTGGGTCGCAATCTTTAATTTCTATACCGGAGTCGATGATATGATGTTCTTTCCCGAAAATGTAAAGGAATTTTTCTGGATCTCAGACCGGTCGGGTTATTATCATATATACCGATACGATTATGACGGGAAGTTAATAAATCAAGTAACCAACGGAAATTGGGATGTTATAAAAGTAATGGGGATAAATCCTGAGACTAAGACAATTTATTATACTTCAGCAGAAGCTTCTCCTCTCGAAGAACAGTTATTTTCAATTAAATTTAACGGCTCAGATGAGAAACGCCTCTCAACTGCTAAAGGTTATCATGAATTCAACCTTTCACCTGATTCAAAATATTATATTGATTCTTATTCAAATATTAACCAGCCGCGTCAAGTTGAGCTTTGGTCAACCGGCGGCAAGATGATTAAAAAACTTGAAGATAATGAATCAGTAAATGATTTTATTAAGACTCATGAGTATTCGCCTAAAGAATTATTCAGCTTTACCACATCAGATGTAGTTAAACTTGATTGCTCAATGGTCAAGCCATTTAATTTTGATCCAAGTAAAAAATATCCTGTCGTACTTTCTATTTACGGCGGGCCTGAATCTCATTCTGTATATGATGCATGGGAGTCATCCGGGTGGGATCAATACCTTGCCCAGGAAGGTTATATCGTTGTAGATGTTAACAACCGCGGCAATGCAAACTACGGAAGTAAATTTGAAAAGGTGGTTTATGATCATCTCGGTAAATGGGAAACCAACGACTTCGTAGAAACCGCTCATTATCTTTCTACTCTGCCCTATGTTGATTCAAAGAATATGGCGATCATGGGAACAAGTTACGGCGGTTACAGTACCGTATTTACTATGTTAACTCATCCAGGAGTTTTCAAAGTTGGTATTGCTAACTCTGCCGTAACGGATTGGCGTCTGTATGATGATATTTATACTGAACGATATATGGGATTACTAAATGAGAATAAAGAAGGCTATATAAAAAGCGATGCAATGACTTATGCCGATAGTTTAACCGGGCATCTTTTACTTATACACTCAACTATGGATGATAATGTCCATGTACAAAATACATTTCAGCTTGTTACAGCATTGACTAATGCGGGTAAAGATGCCGACTTAAGGGTCTACCCTCCGGGTGCACACGGTGCAGCATACAATCTTCAAAGCTTTGTATTAGAGCATGAAGATTATGCCCATTATTTAAATAGATACCTAAAAGGCGAATGTAATCTGTCGAATATAAACCAATAGGTATTACTAAAGAGTTGCCTTCAATGTACATATTGACCAGAAAGTAATTTTCAAATCAGCGGTAATCTGTTTAAATCAGCCCATTCCGCATTCTATCTTTTATAAGAATATTACTTTTTGGTCAGCTTTTGAATTATTAGAACATATTAATCTTCTAATAGCCCCTTTCATTTTCAATTA
>Ga0075269_10000136_pt1 | contig 12375 bp, 9 predicted proteins | sample SF_Rice_5C_0N_10_FD_69773 | JGI IMG/M metagenome (GOLD analysis project Ga0075269, IMG submission 69773) | Rice paddy soil microbial communities from Twitchell Island, California, USA - SF_Rice_5C_0N_105 | ecosystem: Environmental > Terrestrial > Soil > Paddy field/soil | place: USA: Twitchell... | reverse complement strand
TACATGAAATCAAGTACTCATGATTCCATCTCACTGCTAATTTCTTCTTATAATCTGCCTATAAAAAGACTATGAATTTAAATAGCTTTCAACTGCAGCTTTAACGATTTTCCCGTCAACCTTGCCTTTCAATTCTTTCATTACTGCAGGCATTAATTTAGGGAAATCTTCTTTAGTCTTTGCACCAATACTTTCTGCAATCTTCTTTATCTCAACTTTTATTTCATCTTCTGAAAGCTGTTTTGGAAGATACTCTTGTATTATTTTCAATTCGCTTTCTTCTTTTGAAGCTAAATCTTCTCTTTTTGCAATCCGGTATTGCTCGATTGCATCCTTTCTCTTTTTAGCTGCAGAACTTAACAACTTAATTTCCTCATCAGAGTCAAGTTCCTTCCCCGTACCGCTTTTCTCAAATTCCAGGATCAAAGCTCGTATCGATCTAATTGTCTCTAACCGCAGCTTATCCCCTGATTTCATGGCAGCTTTTAATTCTTCGTTAATTTTTTCTCTTAAATTCATTTATTCTCCAGTAATAATATATTGCAAATATATTAAAAAATCCTTTCACCTAAATTCACTTTATTTCTCCAGTCATAACCCTACTCCTCAATCCATATTCTCCAAATATTTCTCTTTCCCAAACACCGATTGTGAAAGCATAATTTGAAACTCTGTCTCAACCTTATGTAGTTGAATTTCACAAATTACATTCGCAACTAAAAGATTGGAATGTGAAACAAACCCACTTACTACTCTCGTTCATAAACTCTGTTTGTATTCAAAGGACAGTTACTCAGCATCCGGAAAGTACGAGTGAGTGCTCGTTCATAAACTCCGTTTGTATTCAAAAAACAGTATCCCCTCCATCGGAGGTGCAGGGGTGGGTTCAAGTAATTCATATTCAACCATTATACTCTTGCTCCCTAACTTTGTTCAAAAAACGTATTTCCGCTCTAATAAATTCTATCTTAGTTGCATCCACAAAAATGAATAAGTTAAAGCATCTTCAAAAGCAACTTCCTTATTTGTTACCCCCGCCGAATGTCCTCCCTCGGTATATTCATAAAAATAAACATGTTTACCGAATGATTCCATTTTAGCAGCCGTCTTTCTAGCATGCCCTGGGTGCACCCGGTCATCTCTAGTGGACGTTGTAAATAAAACCGGAGGATATTTTTTATCCTTAAAAACATTTTGATACGGCGAATATTTCTTAATATATGACCAATCTTTGGGATTATCAGGATTCCCGTACTCGCCTTCCCAGCTTGCACCAGCCAGCAGCTTATTAAAACGCTTCATATCAAGAAGCGGCGATTGACAAACAACTGCATTAAATAGATCCGGCCTTTCAGTAAGCATTACTCCTACTAGTAAACCGCCGTTGCTTCCTCCCATTACTCCTAAATGCTCGGGAGAAGTAATTTTTCTTTTGATAAGGTCTTCAGATACAGCAATCATGTCTTCATAAGCTTTATGACGATTTTCTTTTATTGCACTTAAATGCCATTTAGGTCCGAACTCCCCGCCGCCGCGAATGTTAGCTAGTACAAAAACTCCTCCGCGCTCAAGCCATGTTTTTCCTATTATCCCCGAATAAAACGGCTGCATCGAAATTTCAAACCCACCGTACCCGTATTGAAGAGTAGGATTGCTGCCGTCATATTTTATATCTTTACGCTGCACTATAAAGTAAGGGATTTTTGTCCCGTCCTTTGATTCTGCCTCATTCTGTAATACTTCAAAATTACCGGCATCAAAGAATTCAGGCAGGCTTTTCACTTTACTTATACTTCCGTCTTCATTATAAAGATATAGACTAGTCGGCGTTAGGAAATTTGTAAAACTAAAAAAGAATATATTTGAAAAATCATCTGTAGAAACTATTTGAATGGTTCCGTAATCAGGAGCTTTTAGCTTTTGCCCGGACCATTTGCCATTTTGCAGCTCATATTTATATAACTCACCCCTTACATTGTTCATCCGGTTAACTAATAAAAAGTCTTTTGTGTTGCTGACCGAAACGATGCTTTCTCTTTCATCGGGCTTGTCAATAACTAAAAAATTCCTATCACCGCCTAAATACTTATCATAGTCAATACTGATCAATGAACCCTGTTTATATTTTTTTCCTTTAATATTCCAATCGGATTTTAGTTCAATAAGCATCTGGTTTTTGAAAATACCGTCAAATTGAGCATCCTTTGGAATATCTAGTTTTACTAATTTATTATTAATTATTGTATATAATTCTGATGTAAAAAACGTTATACCGCGCTGAGCAAACTCATAGCTTCTCTCAGGCGTATTTATTGTAAATGCATTAACTGATACATCTGTCGGTACTCCTTCAAGAATAGTCTTAGCTTCAGCAATAGGTTCTCCCCGTTTCCATATCTTTGCGATCATGGGATAACCGGAATTAGTCATTGAGCCTTTGCCGAAATCTGTACCGACAAATATTGTATTAGCATCTATCCAATTTACATCCTGCTTTGCTTCCGGAAGCTGAAATCCATTCGCTGCAAATTTCTTATCCCTTAAGTCGAATTCCTTAACAACAGCTGCATCAGAACCGCCGCGGGAAAGATTCAGCAGACAGAGGTTGTAGTCAGGGTACAAAAATGTTGCTCCTTTATAAGCCCATGTTACATTATCCGCTTTGGATAATGAATCTATATCCAATACTTTTTCCCATTGGGGCGAAGAGCTTAAATAACTTTCAATCGTCGTTCTTCTCCATAAACCCCTCTCATTAACGCTGTCCTGCCAGAAGTTATAGATATATTTCCCCCTAATCATCGGATAAGCAATTCTTTCTTTCGAATTTAATATCTTAAAATCTTCTTCATAAATATTTTTGAACTGAGGATATTTTTCCAGTGAGGTAACAGTAGCTGTATCCTGAGCTTTAACCCAATGCATAGCTTTAGCTCCGTCTACATTTTCCAGCCAAATAAAAGGATCGGATTTATCCTGGGCATTTATTAAAGCAGGCAAAATTAACAAACTCAATAAAATATAAAGGTGTAAAATTTTAACTTTCATACTTAACCTCTTTAAATATTTACTGTTATAAACTAGAAAAATACTAACTACTAAAATAAGTTTCATTTTGAATAATGCAACTTCTTTCTCATCCCTTTACTTATCTTTTGTTTTCATTTTAATCCTTGCCCTATCTATTCCTTCAGGCAAGCCTTGCGGGAATCGCGCATAATGACTAAAATCATAGAAATGTTTCTTCGGAAAGTCTATTACAGGATTATATGATTGTGTTATTGCAGAAGTAGTACCTCCTATAAGCCACATTGGAAATGTAATACCTAAAAACCATCCGTTTGAGATTGTAGATATCGAACCTAAAAATGTAAGCAGCCCCATATTCATATAATTCGAATTATAACTAATTAGTCTTGCAGAGGCTATATCATTTTTATAAATTGAATGAAGCAAACTATCCGCATAATAAATCGAATCACTACTTATAGCAATTAATTCTCCGCCAGCTTGTTTATCTTTCACTCCTAGTGAATCATATTCAATATCAACCCATCCGCCGAATACATCGGTTGCCATTTTATCCGGATTTGCCGACCAATATGATGGGACATTAGATGATGCACAGCCAAAGTAATAAAAGGATAATATTGCAATTAAAACCAAGAACATTTTATGGTTTCGCATAGCGGCTCCTCCAAAAGCTTTCTTCCATTTTTGATTCCACTGATTTAAATTCCGGAGCTAATCTTTTTAATGCATTTTCAGGATCCATCAGCATCTGTGTTAAATAAAAGGTATTCCCCTCTTGCTGCCATTCTTTTCGGATCCATTCAAGATAATATCCCCTGCTCTCAAGGAATAATTCATAATTTTCTGCATTATTCGGTATTTTATAATTAAGAGTATAATTATCTCCCGGTAATGTTATTAAAACTTTTGTAGAGTCACATAACAGTGATAATGACTCTTTATCAGGAATGCCCTCTTTCAATACTTCATTTGGCTTAATTCGGATGGGGTCTCTCTGCATTAAGTCCAGCGCAAGTGCGGTATAATCAATACGCCAATTCCCTTTTGTCATTCTTAACCGGACTTTTAAATTTTTCCCTAATGATTTATTTAATGGAATTAAATGTAAATCATCTGCTAATGGCCCTTGTTCATCTAATACGCCATTAATATTCCAATTCCCTGACGAATCTTGAGTTAATACTTCAATGCCGCCCATAATCTTCGACATGGCATTCTCATTTATTTTTATCTTTTGCCTTTCCATTAGGCTCAGCCAATAACCTGTATTATTACCCATATATGCTAAAGCCTGGTATAAAAGATATGTCGAAAGAAGAGTTTGCCTGCAGCCAATTACAATACCCTTTTTTGAATTAGGAACATTCTTAAACTCAAGCTCAATTATTTCTTTAGTTCCTAAATAATTTGAATCTGATTTACTGAACCATTCCTTTTCGTCAAATGAGCCGAGCAATTTTACCGCATCTCCTTCTTCAGTATTGGCAAGTACCGGAGGTATAATAGTTTTACTTTCCCAAAAGTTACCGTTGTTATCCGCAAATACCCTTGAACCTTTGCCCTTAGGTACAGCTATTAAATCTGCTTTTCGGACAACATGTGTTTCAAGTGCTTCATTTCTCATTTCCAGATGAAACTCTTCTCCACCTTTTGCTGCTCTATATAATGCATCTATGTCCGTCGCTTCCATCGAAGGCGCTATACTTGATGAAAATCCTTCGGCACGAAGATGTAATCCACTATCATCTTCAACATAAAAAGTCGGACATGATCCAAAACAAGCCTTAGGATTCATTATACATGCAACGGTAATAGCAGCGGTTATTCCAGCAAATATAGTCAATGCTGTTTGTGCTCCCGAAGGTTTTAAAACATTTGTCTCCAGTAAGGATACCGAGTCCATCCCGACAATAAATTCTCCGGTTTTTAATGAATCTCGTTCCTCATTGTATAAAACACCATCGCCGTATACAATATTATCTTTATTATCATTTACCCAATTATTTAAGACATAGACATAACCATTCTTCATATGAACCTTAAGATACGGTGTCTTACTTTTTATATCTCCGATTTCCTTTTCGGTTAATGCCCTAAATGATTCTTTAGTATTAACTTCTCTGGTAACATTGTTAAATAAAGAACACCCCGGTAATAATATTATGAATACAAAAACAATAAATAAATGTACAGGAAGTAAGCTTTTCATATTTGATCCCTTTTCACTCCTTTTGAAAGAATAATATTACTAATTAACAAATTGTGCTAAGTAGAATATACATTTATTCTTATAAATTATGAAAACTCAATTTATTTTGAATATTCTAACATTCCAGTTAACCACCATTCTTTTTAGTTATTATCAATATCCATGCCGATTGTGCAATCTTAACATTCTAATCCAAATATAATGGATAGCATGGTAATTCAGCTATACTACCGACAAAATACTGGCATATTACCGGAATACACCAATGTTCCACCTGCCATGACGGCTTCATAACGGCTTAAATACATGGTATTAAGCCGTTATGAAGCCGTCATGGTAGGATTTGGGTAGGTAGTAGACAGGTATTAGAGGCATATTACTTTTTAGTCTCAAAGTAATTACTACATTTATTAAAGCCTCCGGGGTATAATATAAAATAGCCAGATGCAATTTTCACTGTATTAATTTGAAAGTAAACGTATTTTGTATAAGCGGCTAACTTGACTTATAAGAAATACCATCTTGCGAAAAAAATACCTCTTGTATTAAAAGAATATTGGGTTATTTTATTTGATATATTAGATGGCGGATAATTATTCGGAGGGATCGACGTATATGTATTAGTGACATCAGGATTTCCGAAAGAGGTATAGTTAAAACTTGCGTCTGCACCTATGCTAAATTGTGAGAAAGGGAAATATTCAGCGCCAAAATCTAAACCTATAGTAATATCAACTTCTTTAGTATTAGTAACATTATTACTACTAGTATAATTTCCGTTGTAATTCCCCTTTGAACCATAACCGGTAGTATAAGAGATTAAATCCCAATTTATTTTAGGCCCCAAATAAAGTCCAAAAGTTTTTGACAATATAAACAAACGATAAACACCCAGGCCCATTGTTATTACTTTATTTTCATATGAAGATGAGTTCAAATTATAATTCGGATTTGGAGTTATTAATTCTTGGTTTTGTTCATTATTTATCTTATTTATCCCAAAGAAAGGTTCGATCCTTAATTGATCCGAAAGATTTAGGGGAATATATAACAATATCGGGGATTGATTATCAATTGTCATTATATTAGTGGTCACTTCTCCATTGGATATGTAAGTTACGTGCCCGATACGTGCAGGATCAACACTAATACCTATTCCAACATGATTTGTTAAGCTGTCTTGAGCTATAATATTTATTTGGATTGCAATTATTAATAAAACAGATATTGCAAAAGCAGTATTTCTCATTTCATTCCTTTAAGTTAATTAACAAAATATATTATTCTTTTGATTATGAATTTTCATTTAATACAAAAACTTAATTGAATGAACCGTATTTTTTAACTGATAAATTATTGCACTTAATTTAGTTTGACATTTAAGCGGACGGTTGTAATAAATATAGCGGGCTAAATTTCAATTCAGGGGTGCGGGTCAAAATAATCTATATAGTTTCTTAAAAAAACAGTATTATATAATTTTATTATTTTTATATTGTCAAAAGAATCTATTTTACTTTTTATTTTAAGATAATTATTATGCAAGCACTGGAAATAAATTCAAAACTCCCTTTTGTGGGCACAACTATTTTCACTGTAATGTCAAAGATGGCCGCTGAGTATGCGGCAATAAATCTTTCACAGGGTTTCCCCGATTTTGAATGCCCGGATGAATTGAAAGATTTAGTTAATAAATATATCCAATCCGGCAAAAACCAATATGCTCCCATGACAGGCGTACCTCTTCTTCGTGAAAGGATCTCGGCTAAGATTGAAAAGTATTATGGTCATTCTTATAATCCGGAAACTGAAATAAATATAACTGCCGGTGCAACACAGGCATTATATACAGCAATAACAGCAATAGTTCATCCCGGTGATGAAGTTATAATGTTCGAACCCGCTTATGATTCCTATACCCCTTCTGTCATGGTTAACGGAGGAAATCCTGTTTATTTACCATTATCTGAAAAAGATTTTTCAATAGACTGGGAAAGATGCAAAAATGCTGTCAATAATAAAACAAGACTTATTATTATCAATTCACCCCACAATCCGACCGGGAGCGTTATTACTTTAGCTGATTTGAAGAGCCTCGAAGAAATAACAAGAGATACGAATATTTTAATATTGAGCGACGAAGTCTATGAGCATATTGTTTTTGATAGATTAAGGCACATAAGCATTTCCCGCTCCGGGGAACTTGCACGAAGAAGCTTTGTAGTATCTTCTTTCGGAAAAACTTATCATACAACAGGCTGGAAGATAGGATATTGCGCAGCACCAGAAAACTTGATGGCAGAGTTTAGAAAGGTTCACCAGTTCAATGTATTTGCAGTAAATACTCCAATTCAATATGCCTACGCTGATTTTATTTTGAATGAGGGCCACTTCCTCAGGTTAAGCAATTTCTATGAACGAAAAAGGGACTTATTAATTAATGAATTAAAAGATTCAAAATTCAAATTACTTCATACTAAAGGAACTTATTTTCAACTGCTGGATTATTCAAGCATATCAAATAAAAATGATTATGACTTTACGGAGTTTCTGACTAAAGAAATCGGTGTCGCAGCTATTCCTTTATCTCCTTTTTATTCAAATAGAAATACTAGAAAATTAATACGATTATGCTTTGCTAAAAAAGATGAGGTTTTAATTGAAGCAGCTGAAAAGTTATGTATGTTTTGATATAGATTATTTTCAAATATTTCATTTCATGCAGTTGTATATTAAAGGTATCATTTTTCATTAACACCTAACTTTTGTTAGGTGATTAATATTAAGACCAATTTACATATTAACGGTTTTAACCGTTTACACACACTTCCTTCGAGCCGCTACTTTTATATTGTCTGGTTGTTCTAATTATGGTAAACTGTTAAAACAGTTAAAAATTATATTATGCAGCCACTAAAGTTAGGTGTTAATGTTATTATTAAAAATTCTCTACTATCCTTTAACTTGATGAAATTGCCTAATTAACGAGAGGGATAGATTTTGACCTCACTCCTGTCCCTCTCCTTAGTAAGGATGGGGTGGCTTTAGCCTGGGTGAGGTAAAATATTTATTTCATTCATTCATTTTCCACTACGCCACTATTTGATCTCTGGCCTCTGACTTCTTGATTTATAATATTAGGAACTTCTACTCGTTGAAGAATAATTAATCCTGATAAGAAAAACAATCCGATAGCTAATGCAGCTAACCGCTGGCTCGAGAGATCGGCAATTATACCATAAAATAAAGGCCCTACTACTGCCGAGGACTTACCGAATAATCCGTCATAAAACCCGAAGAACTCCGCTTCCCTTTCCTTAGGCGTAAGTAATGCCATTAAGCTCCGGCTGCATGACTGCGATGAACCTATTGATAATCCGGCAGATAATCCGACTAGATAAAATTGAAATACATTCTGGACAAAAAATGCACCTATTACAACAATCAGCCAGATTGCTAAAGTAATTGTTATCGTTTTTTTAGGGCCGATATGGTCTGATACTATTCCAAAAATAAAAGCACCTCCGACTGCAGTGCTTTGAACTATTGCGAAAAAGAATATTACCTGTTCATCCGTCATCTTCAATACACTTGAAGCAAAAATAGAGGCAAATGCGATTATAGTTAGAATCGCATCATTATATAAAAAGAACGCTAGTAAAAATCTTGATATTGAAGGATACTGTTTATGAATAAAAATAGCTTTTAATGTTTCTTTGCTCTTTGATATTCCGATTTTAAAAGCAAACCTTTTAACCGGAGAAGTAATTTGAGGCTCACTTACAAACAAAAACATAGGCAGCGAGAAGAACATGAAGAATACTGCGGCAATGACAAATGAAAGTCTTATATAAAAATAATAATCCGGTGAAGATTGAGGCGGCAGTAAAACCATTATGATTAGAAGAACAGCAAGTGCGCCCACATATCCCATAGCAAAGCCGTAACCGGATACTCTGCCGAAATTCTTTTTTTCAGTTAAACTCGGCAGAAATGCATCATAAAAAACTAATCCTCCTTCAAAACCTACATTAGCTATTACAAATAATGTCAATCCCAGTATAATATCGCCCCTTTGTACAAAGAACATAAGTGCAGTACAAATTACTGAAATAACAGTAAATAATAATAAAAATCTTTTCCTGTTTCGGGATATGTCTGCGACTGCACCTAATGGGGGGCTGAGTAATGCAGCAATTATCATTGATATGCTTACTGCTAAACCCCAAAGCCATTTCTTTCCACCGGCAACATAATTAGAAAAGTATTTGGAATAAATCACGGTAACAATAATTACAGAAAAGGCAGTATTGGCAAAATCAAACAGAGTCCAGAATAAAATCTTTGCCCTTGCCTTCATGGATTATTTCTGCTTAGTTTGTTTCGGTGTGCTTTCTTCGATTAATCCCCTACCGGTTTTTTTCAAATTGCCGGAATCTTTTAAATCAGATAAAATTGCATCCAGTATACCGTTAATGAACTTTCCGCTGCCTGCAGTGCTGTACAATTTAGCTATCTCAATTGCCTCGTTGATTGAGACTTTTGGAGGTATATCAGGGAAATAAAGCAGCTCACAAATGCCTATCCTTAAAAGCAGTTTATCTATTAATGCTATTCGGTTCATTTCCCAGTTATCCACTCTCCTCTTTATTTCCTTGTCAAGCTCTTCTTTATTTATTAAAACTTTATTTACCAGATCATTTGCAAATTCTCTGTCAGCTTGTTCATCAACATCAGCAAGTAATGCGCCTGTTAATGCTTCAAGGGATTCTTTATTCATTGCATATGCATAAAGAATTTGTAAAACTTTCTCTCTTACTAATCTTCTCTTAAAAATCTTAGACATTTATTAAACTAATCTTTTATAACACTTTTTTAGAAATATAATTTGTAGCAGCAAATATAAGTTACTGCTTTCCGACGGCAAAATTACCAAATATTTTGGTTAAAATTTAGTTGAATTTATTATAAAGCAAATAACCAGAAAACAAGCAGTGCAATGCTTTCCTTAAATTTATAATAGAGGTTATGCTGGAAGTTAAATTTCAATCCCGAAGCTGCTAAACCGGCCTTTATCCCATAAAAATCGCACATTTCATGAACTCTGGTCAAATGATATGAGTCAGATACAATAATGACCTTGCCGACATCTTCTTTTGTCAAAATACTGTCTCTAATGAACCTGATCTGCTCTGCGGTAGATACTGTATGATTCTCAAGCCAAATATCCCGGCTGTATATTTTGTTGAGCTTTATGTAATTATTAGCTACTTCAGCTTCACTCATTTCCCCGGGAGCATTACTTCCTGTTAGTTGAATCCTGTTGACTATCCCTTTTTGATATAATTGTACTGCTTTATCTGCTCTTGCAGCTAGGCTTGGACTTGGGGAGTTATGAGACCATACTGCCGCTCCAAGCACTACAGCAACATTTATCGAATGCTTTTTAGAAAGGAAATCTTTTCTAAAATCTTTTTTTAGATTTATATAAAAGAAAGTAAAAGCTAAAATTAAAAATACAAATGCAGCAGAATTAAAAATAGCTCTTATTAAAATTAATTCTTTTCCTCCGAGAATACTGAACCAAAGAATGGCAATAAATATAAATTGTAAATATTGGTAAAATGAAAATAAAAAGCCGATAGCAATTAAACTAAGAGGGTGATCAATAATGTATATATTAGGTAGAGGTAAATTAATCTTAGTACTTCCATATGCTATAAATAAGCATATGGTTAATATAACTGAAAAAATAATTAATAATGATGGTTTATAATTCGCCCGGATTTTTAGAGAATATAATATAACGCCTAGAATTGCAAGAAATGAAAATATTGCATTTAGAAGATTGCCGATATAAAAAATCCGAAAGTTTGAAAGAGGCAAGCCCTGATTTTTATATTTTATAAAATATAGAATTAATAAATCCGCCAGTAAAATCAATATAACTACGGCAGAAACAATAAGCCTTTTTCCTGACGATTTACTTTTTTCTGGCATATGTTTTTTGGCTCTCCTAATTCTTTTTTCCCCTTAGTAAGTTTGCTATTTCAGGGGGTCTTAATGAATTATGTTATCTAAAGAAATTTTAACCATCTTATCTCTTGATTGGCTTTGCGATAAAGGAATTTCTTAAAAACTTTATCGCTGCAGGTAAATATTTAATTATATCGGTTGCTGTATATCCGAACTCAGTTAAATCTTTCATAAGCAAATCAGCGGTTAGACTATGAATATATACTCCGGTTATTGCCGCTTTTTCAATATCTTTTAGTTGAGATAAAAATCCTGCTATAGTTCCGGTTAACACGTCTCCGGTACCGAACTTTGCAAGGCCCGGATTTCCACTGGTATTGATTAAAGCTTCTCCGGAGGGAGTAAAAATAATTGTAGGTGCTCCTTTTAGAATCAGATATGCTCCTGTCTCTTTTACAAATTCTTTTCCGTATTGAAGTATATCTTTCTTTAATTCCGAAATTTCAATTCCTGTTAGGTCTGCAAATTCAGCATGATGCGGAGTTAATACTACATTCTTTAGATTTAATTTTTTATACCGGCTTGAATTCAGTGCAAATATTGCATCTGCATCAATTACAAATCTTTTACCGCTCTTTCTTTTAAGGATATTATTTACTGCGTTTTGAGTTTCTTCTTCCCTTCCAAGTCCCGGCCCTATGGCTATCACGTCAGCCCAGTCTATTCTTTTCTCAAGTTCATCGATGTTCTTTTCTAATAGAAATTCTTTTCCTTCATCGTCATAAGCTTTAACGACTGCTTCTAAAATGCTTTTGAAAATTAATTTCCTGACTGACTTTGGGAAACATAAAATCGAAGCACCTGCTCCAACCTTTAGCGCACTCTTCGCAGTTAATACTGCAGCGCCTGGAAGGCTCCCTGAGCCTGCAATTGTCAAAACTTTACCCGCAGAATACTTATTCGCATTCCTTTTCTTCTTCGGAAAAATATCAAATACATCCTCAGGCTCAATTAAATACTCTTCGGATTCATACCTTTCGAAAAGAGAATAGCTTATACCGATATTTCCCTTTTCAATTCGGCCGCAGCTTGTATATCCTTCTCCAAAAAATAATCCTTTTTTATATTCTCCAAGAGTTATAGTCAAATCCGCATTA
>Ga0075269_10000135_pt1 | contig 12436 bp, 10 predicted proteins | sample SF_Rice_5C_0N_10_FD_69773 | JGI IMG/M metagenome (GOLD analysis project Ga0075269, IMG submission 69773) | Rice paddy soil microbial communities from Twitchell Island, California, USA - SF_Rice_5C_0N_105 | ecosystem: Environmental > Terrestrial > Soil > Paddy field/soil | place: USA: Twitchell... | reverse complement strand
TTTATTAATTCTTGCGAAATATGCTGAATTATCTTATTTTTCATTAGTAAAAAGAAAAAAAAGTTGGAATATGATAAATCAAGCTATTGAGGATACAGGAAATACATTAGATAGAAGAACCAAAATTTTAGAATTATTGGAAGCTAATGGACTTGTAAGAGTTAATGATTTATCAAATCTTTTTAATGTTAGTGATGTAACAATAAGAAATGATTTAGCCCAATTAGAAAATAAAGGCTTTTTAATTAGAATAAGAGGCGGAGGGATAAAATCGCAACGCACAGGTATAGATTATAAATTAACTGAAAAAGCCAAAAAGCATGCTGCTGAAAAGCAGGCAATTGGAAGAAAAGCAGCCGGGTTAATTAAAGACGGAGATACAATTATAATCGACTCGGGTACTACTACCTTAGAGCTTGCTAAGAATTTAACTGAATTCGAGAATTTAATTGTAATTACCAACGCCCTTAATATCGCCAGCCAGTTAGTTAATTACGATAAGATTAAAGTTATCATGCTCGGAGGTATGATAAGACAGAATTCATTGTCTTTAATTGGTCCTATCGCTGAGAACAATGTAAAAAATTATTTCTGCGATAAATTATTTATGGGCGTCGATGGCATTGATTCACATTATGGAATTACAACACCAAATACAGAAGAAGCTCATTTAAACAAAATGATGGTAGAAATTTCAAAAGAGGTAGTAATACTGGCTGATTCAAGTAAATTTCAGCGTAAAAGTTTTGCATTCATTGCACCTATGTCAAAAATTCATACTATTATAACCGACAAAAACATTCCCCCGGAGGAATTAACTAATATTCAGAATCAGGGTGTTGAAGTATTATTAGTTTAAATGATAATAAAAATGCTCCTTATAAATAGCTCTGGCCCACTGCATAGGTCATAACTACATTATTCTACTAAAAGCTATTTATCTTTTGTCCTGCATTCGCATCATTAAGCTCAAGTTTTTACGAAATAGAACCTTTACAATTCAGAGCCTTCTTTACTTTTACTGAATCAGTGACTACATATTGAATAGCATAAGATGGGTTCTTTAACAACAAATAAGAAACGTCAAACAGCTCAAATTCAAACATTTGGACACAAAGACTTAAATATCTGATTTTTAAATCAGTAAATCTACATTTTTATATCGCTGCTAATTATAAATTGTTTCTCTGAGGAACCTTTTAATTGAAGTATTGTTTATTAGCTTGATTATTAGCCCACTTTTAATTCCAACCTATTTCATTCCCCAATTAAGATATCTAGGTATCTAACATACCACAAACCATAGACAACAGACTACAATCAACAAACTACAATCAATTTATAGTCTTATAATCCATCATCCCTCTAACCTGTTCCTTTGCTTCCTTACCTGCCCACTTCTCGCATAAATATAATCCAAGATCCAGCGATGAAGAAACAGCTCCGGATGTTATTACATCCTGATCTTCAACTATTTTCTCCTTTACAACTTCGGCGCAATACTGTTTAAGCGTCTCATACTCATTAAAATTAGTTGTTGCTCTTTTATTTTTTAGAAATCCTGCAGCTCCTAATATTATGCTTCCAGTGCAGACGGATATTTTATATTGAACATTCTGAGCAGTCTTAATCCATTCGATAAACTCGCTGTCATTTTGTAAGCCTCTTGTTCCGAATCCGCCCGGGACAATTACTGCGTCATACTTGCCGAGATTATTCCTAACTTTATCAGGAATAATTTTTAATCCGTGCTTATCCCTTACCGTATCCGAATAGCCGCAAATATCCCAATTCAAATCTGTCTTGATTTTTAATTCCTTTAACCTGGTTATTGCATCGTATACACCCGCAAAATCAAGCAGAGTCATATCATTAAATACAACAAAAGCAATTTTCAATTTATCCTCATCATTATATTATAAATACTTTCATAATTCCCATAATGCAGAACATAACGCAAAAAAAACTAAATCAGCATTTTTTGCGCTATGCTCTATGCACTTTGTCCTATGCTTTCTACTTCGCTTATTTCTATACCGAATATCTTAGTAACTCGTATTACAAATTTAATTAAAAATTCCATCAACTTTTCAGGGGATTCAAAATTATTCTGAATAACAAGCCTCATTACATCTTTCTGCTGAACAAATTTGACTCTGTCCTTATACTCATCCATAATGAATCTCATTAGCTCGAGGAATTTATACTTGTAATATTCTTCCTTTTGTCCCTTAGGAAGCATAAAGGAAATATTTTTTCTCTGGATTATTATTCTTTCAAATAATGCGTATGAAGAATAGTACTTTAATACTGCCGCTGCTATTAATCGCTGCACAAGAACAGGCAGCGGGCCGAAACGGTCTATCATTTCTTCTTTCAGCTCTTCTACTTCAGATATATTTTTTATTGAATAAAGTGCCGTATAAAAATTCAATCGGTCCATTTGCTCGGGCATGTATTCCGCGGGAATTCCGATTTCAAAATATGTGTCTATCTTCGGATCGGTCCTCTCTTCATGCTTCGGCAGCTCTTTAAATACTTCCTTGAACTCCTCATACTTCAGTTCATCAACTGCTTCATTGATCAGCTTTATATAAAGATCAAACCCAACCTCATTTATAAATCCCGACTGCTCTTTGCCTAAAAGATTTCCCGCGCCTCTTATTTCAAGATCTCGCATTGAAATATTAAAACCCGCTCCTACCTCAGTATATTCTTCAATTGCCTGCAGACGCCGCATTGCCTTTTTACTTATTCCATTAAGAGACGGCACAATAAAGTATGCGTATGCCTGACGGTTCGATCTTCCTACCCTCCCTCTTAACTGATGAAGCTCTGCCAGCCCGAAGCGGTCTGCTCGGTTTATTATTATAGTATTGACGTTAGGTATGTCGATCCCCGATTCAATGATCTTTGTCGAAATAAGAATATCAAACTTTTTATTTAAGAATCCGTGAATTACTTCTTCTAATTGCAGCGGCTTCATCTGCCCGTGAGCAATTGCAATCTTTATATCTGGCAAATTGCGGTGTATATAACCTGCCAGTTTATCTATTGATTCAACTCTATCATGTACAATATAAACTTGACCGTTTCTGCTTAACTCGTGCAGTATCCATTCTTTTATCTTAAATATATCGAATACCGACACTTTAGTATAAATAGGCTGACGGTTTGGAGGAGGCGTTGCAATTAAAGAAAGGTCCCTAGCTCCGAGTAATGATAAATTCAATGTGCGCGGGATTGGCGTAGCAGTCAAAGTCAGCGTATCAACATTTAACTTTAAAGACCGCAATTTTTCTTTTGCCATTACCCCAAAGCGGTGCTCTTCATCGATGATGAGTAATCCAATATCTTTGAACTTTACATCTTTTGAAAGCAGTCTGTGTGTTCCTATTAAAACATCTACTTTACCTTCACTCAAATCTTTTAATGTTTCTATTTGCTGCTTCTTTGTTTGAAATCTTGATATAACAGCGATTTTAACAGGGAACTGTGTTAGTCTATCCGTAAATGTATTGAAGTGCTGTTCTGCTAGTATTGTAGTTGGTACTAGAACCGCGGTTTGCTTGCCTTCCTGAGCTGCTTTGAATGCTGCTCTAACCGCAATCTCAGTTTTACCGAAACCGACATCCCCGCAAACAAGCCTATCCATCGGGTTCTCTGCTTCCATATCTTGCTTAACTTCTTCGGTAACTTTCTCCTGATCAGGTGTATCCTCATAAAAGAATGAAGCTTCAAGCTCTTTCTGCCATACGGTATCGGGATTAAAGCTGTAACCCTTTGTCGCTTTGCGCTTTGCGTACAACTCAATTAAATCTCTAGCTGCTTCCTTAATCTTTTTCTTTGTACGCTGCTTTGTCTTCTGCCATTCGCCGGTTCCGAGTGTCGATAATGTAGGTACAATTACTGCACCGGAACTGTCGTTCGATGAATATCTTTTTACTAGGGTCAGATAGTTTAAATTCACATAAACTACTCCGCCTTCATTGTAGATTATCTTCATCGATTCCTGATTTATTTCCCCGATCTTAATTGTCTCAAGTCCGACATATTTACCGATACCATAATCCTCGTGAACTACAAAATCTCCTCTTTTTATAGACGCGATCTTTCCCTGTCTTGTTGATTTTTTATATTTTTTTGCAGTAGGTACTTTAGTCCGGTAAGGTTTGTTAAATATCTGGTAATCAGTCAGCAGAAGATATTTTTCTTCCTTATTCAAAAATCCGCTTTTAATTGCTAGTGTTTCTATCTTTACCTTACTCGAAACAATCAGTTCTCCCAATCCACTGTTGAATTCGGTTAATAGATCTTTTAATCTAATTGACTGCAGCTCGTTTTCAGTGGTTATTATTACATTATAATCCTGGTCTGCATAATTCTTTAGAACTGAAAAAAGTACGGTATAATTGGAATTAATTATCGGAGCTTCCGCTAATCCTAAATCTATCCTATCGTCTGAAATTGAAAGCTCTTCTTCAATAATCCATCTTGCATTTTGCTTTGACTTGTAGTCGTACCTTTCTGTTTCGAGATTCTCTGTTATGCCGGTGGAGATAAATTCATTCGGCACGTCTTCGCCGTTATCTGAAAATTTACCAAATGATACATCAGATTCATCTGTATCAGGTAGTAAATTTTCAGCATTTGACGCTGCTTCTTTTCCGCCGCCGATCTGGTTGAAAAGATTTACTTTATCAGATTTTAAATTATCCAACTCAAAAGATGATACAACTACAATCGGATTATTCAAATAATCAAAAATATCTGAATTAATCTCCTGCCCTTCGGAGTCCATCTGGCCAGCTAGTGTTATCATCTCCACTGACTCAATTGACCTTTGACTATCCGGATCAAAATATCTTATTGATTCAAGGAAATCTCCGTCAAATTCAAGGCGAGCCGGATTCTTCTCACTATATGACCAGTAATCTATTATCGCTCCGCGCTGTGAATAATATCCCGGAGCTTCTACAAATTTATCTTTTTGATAATTAAGAAGATTTAAATATTCTATAAGATCATTATATGTCAGCTCTCCGCCAACTTGAATTTTCGTCGTCTTCTTTTCTATTTGGTTTTTAGGCGGAAGAAGACAGTTCAATATTCCGTAAGTGGATGAAAGAATAAACTTTTCACGTTTGGTTATTTCCGTAAGTTTTTCCTGCAGTATTTCGGTTTTTAATTCACTTAGAGAAATTGAGTATCTTCCAATGCCCAATACTCCCATCTCAACATTAAATTCTGCCGTGCTCTGCGCATCCGGAAGCAGTACAATGATTTGATTTTCTGATTCTAATAGTTTTTTTATAAATATACTTTTAGATGAGCCCGGCAGAGGTGAAATTCTGACAATCTTTTTATCTTTTACGATCTGTCTTAATTGCGTCAGCTTTTCAAAATCCGAGACAGAACCTATAATATCCATTTTTTCAATTAACCCCAATTACTCTAATTTTTCTAACTCCATATATCATAAATTTCACCATAAATATAAATTCAGTCGTTTAAAATACGAAAGAAAAATATATTCCGTTGTAGTGCATAGAATGCAGTGATGTAATTAAATGGACTCAGTTGGTATTAAATGTTAGAAAAAATTATTAATGTGAAATTATCTTCCCTTTTTTAATTGAGAATATCTTGAAATTACTATATAATTAATAAGAAAAAATAATCGTCATATTTAAAATCTAATCAGCACCCCTACCTCACTCGGCGATAAATAAAAAGAATAATTCTTATCCCCTTTCTTATTCACCGAGCCATGTTCACTTACAAAATCCCCGACAAAATATCCTATTGCACTCCCCGCTATCGTATCCGAAAGCCAATGAGCATTGTGATATATTCTAGATGCAACTACTAATGTTGATGCTGTATAACAGACTATCTTCAAATAAGTATTGTCTGTATTATTCGCAAGTACTGTAGAGACAGCAAATGCTACTGTCGAATGTCCTGACGGAAATGAAGTATATGCTGCATGAACATTAAAAAGCCTGAAATGTGCCTTACCCGCATTTGTATAAGGCCTGCTTCTCCCTACAATAGATTTAAGCACAGTCGTAATTATGCCGGCATAACCGACTGCCTCAATTGTCTCAAGCCCAAGCTTTCTAACTGGTGTATTATTAAAAATTAATCCATACCCGTATAGCCCTCCTATACCTATCAAAGTATACCCGCTGCCGTATACTTTATCTATAGAAAAAAGCTTGTCATTAAAATCAGAAATATTACTCTGAGCTATCTTATTTACATTTATATCAATCGAATACCCTGCTCCTATCACAGCGGCAGATCCCAATAGCCCTATCTGAGTCGAATGATTAAATTGAAAGAAACTCGTCGCAAGATCCCCGCCAGTACTAAAAAATTGGCCGATATCGACTTCAGCATTATCTATAATCTGCGCATTTGATATAGAATGAATTGAAATGAAAAATAAAAAGATTGGTATGAAAAAGTATTTCAAAGGAAATTTATTTTATATAGTTAGTAATAAAATATTTATATTATTTCTAAGTGTTACTTAGTGATCTTGTTCCTAAGTGATAAAAAACAATCCGCTTACTAAAGGTTCTAATCTTAATGTTTCATTTCCCCACTATAGCTTTTCTTACAAATCCATCAGCTTTTTCTAATCTTTTTCTTGCCTCGTTTGCACTTACGTTTGCCTTAATCATTACTAATGCCGTTTTAACATGCCCATCGGCCTTATCTAAATAGTCCGCAGCTTCATCATAGGAAACTCCGGTTATTGTCATAACGATCCTTTTTGATCTTTCCACCAGCTTCTTATTAGTCATCTGGAGGTCGATCATCATATTTTCATAAACTTTACCGAGTCGAATCATCGAAGCCGTTGTAAGCATATTCAGCACAAGCTTCTGTGCAGTACCGCTCTTCATTCTCGTTGAACCCATAACTACTTCAGGACCGACATACGGACACATCGCTACATCAACTTCCTTCAAATCAAATTTCTCTCTGGGATTACATGTTACAAATAGTGTCTTGGCTCCAAGTTCCTTAGCCTTCTTTACAGCACCCACAACATAAGGTGTTCTCTTACTTGCCGCAATTCCGCATACAACGTCTTTACTATTAACCTTCGCCTTTATAACATCTTCAGCGCCGTTCTCTTCTCTATCCTCGGCACCTTCCTGCGCGCGGAACATTGCTTTTTCTCCACCGGCAATGTATCCTTTTATTAAGTCATACGGTGTGCCGAACGTCGGCGGACATTCTGCCGCATCAATTACTCCCAGCCTTCCGCTAGTGCCTGCCCCAAAGTATAAAAGCCTCCCGCCGCTTTTTAATCCATTAACAACTATCTCAACCGCTTGTTCAATATAAGGCAATTCCTTTTCAACAGCATGGGGGACAGCCTTGTCCTCGTCATTTATTATCTTAAGTATCTCAGCAGTCGACGCATTGTCAATATTCATTGACTTTGGATTTCTCTGCTCCGTAGAAAGATTACTTATCTCTTCAAATAGATCTTTAGATTTAACGTTTATGTCCATTTAATAATTCAATAATGAATTTTCATGTAAAATAATATTTCAAATATATCATTTATTCCTTAAATTTTTACGGATATAAAATCTTTCCCCGGCTTATTTTATTCTGCTTCAAAATTATTGTAAACATTAAACTAAGGATAAAGTACTTCCTTACAACTTACTTCAAACAGTTTCATTCATATCCCAAAATTTATCCCAGCAGCAATCCCTATATCATCCGGCAGCAATTGAGATCCCCATAATTTAATTTCATACAATCCTGCTTCAATCATAAATTTCTTTGATATAGAAAAACCAACACTCTCCTCAATAGTAGGGCCAAAGAAATAGTTTGTCTGCGAATTGCCATTTCCATAGTCGATCTTTTCGTTTCCACCTATCAGCCTTAGCCCGAAAGCAAAGTAAAACCCGCTCTTAGCATTAGTCCAAAAATATCTAAGAGAATATCTGGCGGTGATTCCCAAAAATGCTCCGTCCATATACAAATTGGAGTTGGAAACATTATAATAAGAAAAAGACATTCCAAATCCTCCGGCCAATTGCTGCCCGCTTAAATTATAAAATTGTTGATACAAAATATTTACCCCGCTCGGAATTTTATTGCCTTGTATATATTCAATCCCGAAATAATTAGTACTTATTCTATCTTTCTGCTTTAGTGTCTCGGGAACGTAAGAGATTTTTGTATTATTTGTATCATCAGACGTAATTATTTCAACAGGCATTCCTTCTTTTAATGAATCTATAGGAATATTATTCTTAAAGAATTTACAAAATTGCTGAGTGCAATCGCTCACTCCTTTATATATCAATCCTTCTAATGAATTTGTTACATCTAATCCGCTTGTAACTTGATGGCCTACAGTGACAATTGAAACAACAGAATCTCTGGTTAAGTTATATCTGAACTTAAGCTTACAGTCAAAATATCCTTTCTCTGAAAAACTAGATTCTCTTTCATATACTTTGAATTGTTCAACTGCGATATTAACCGGAACATACTTGCTATTTAATTCATTGTTCGAAATCATTTTATTCACTGCACTTTCAACAAACATGCTAACTGGTTCATCTAAATAATACGGCTCAAGGGCATTGAATAATCCTACTTGTGCAGTTCCGGCATATGTAGACTTTGCCCCTCTCTTATCTACCACCTTAATTACTCTGGGCGAATTTTTTAACGAATCTAATTTCTTACTAAATTCTGCATTATTATAATTAGGTATTACTATCACAGGTCCACCGCATCCATAAAAAGATAAAAATACAACGGAAAACAAATAAAAAATTCTTCTCTTCATATTACTCCTTTTAATTTCTAATCCTAAAATATTTATTCCAGTTCTAGGATATCTATTTAAATGGAGTAATTATAGTTTCCACTACATGACTTTTTGATTTTGATTTATAATCGGGATTATATTTTATATTTATAAAAAATGAACCTGCCGTATCTGCTTCTTCATTAGAGTGTTCTGTAATTGCACCGGCGATAGCTCCCCCAATTGCACCCCCTAAAAATCCTCCCATAGATGCAGCTTCCCTTCCTGTACTTTGCGCTTTGTAAGGAATCGTAATTGTTGCATAATCAGTCGAATTATCGCTTAATAGTGTAATATCTCCAATGTAGTTTGCGGATTCAGGCTTAATTACAAATTCCCCCACAGAATCCGGCATACTTAAATAATAAGTATCCTCATCCGGATTTTCTTTTTTTATATTAGTTATTTCATAACTGCCCGGAAGAATGCAATACTGAAAATTTTTACCAGGTGTCAGCTCCAGATATATAGGCGAGTAATTGGGGTCATTAACTTTTTTTAGTTGTATAGTAAGTTTAATGCCTGTTTTCTCATCATCTTCTAAACGCCCCCATACACATCGCTTATTCGAATCTACTATTGCTCTTATTTCGTCATATTTAAAATATGAAGTATCGGGTGTATCAAACCAACCCACTTTTTTCCTTAGAACATATACTCCATTTGTATCTTTCTTTATTACTTTTCCGTAGAAAATAGTCTCTTTACTGGCCTCCGGAAATAATACTGCCGGTGCGTTATTTTTATAGTACTGCTTAGATACAAAGTTCCCTTCTATTGTAGTAGTACAATCTGTGGAATCAGAATATTCGATAAGCTTATTTCCCCCGCAGCCGGTAATAATGAATAGAATAATTAATGCTATACCCAATTTTATTTGTTTCATTTAAGCCTTCCCGATGAGTATCCAAGTTATACCACTTTATTCGAATTCATTAAAAAGAATAATTGAATACAGCCCGTAAACACCCCATCAAAATAATTATATTAAATAATATATTAAAAAAGTATAGGTTTGTTTTAATGACAGAATCACCCTTAATCAAACCCCCATAATTATTAATCCCTAAAATTAAATTCTAATTAATATAAAACTTAAATAATTTTTAAATAAAATCATAATTAAATTTCATCAATCAACTAATTCCAAAATGAAATCATTTTCACATATTTTCCATTTTCATAAAACTTCATCGTAGTAAATTTATTTCCCCGTTACTATTTTTCTAGCTTCAATAAACGAATCTACCGAAAGGCTGACGTCTTTTGTTGTTGTTGCCCATGAGCAAACACTGATCCTTATTACTTCTTTCCCATTCCATTTAGATCCGCCGCACCAGCATACTCTTAATCTCTGAATTTCTCTCAGTATCTCAAGCGTTGTTTTATTGTCTTTACAATGAACTAAAACCTGATTAAAAACAACATCATTTAATATTTCAAATCCAGCAGCCTTTAATTCTTTTGCAAATTGGACAGCCCTTTCATGCAGTCCATAAATCATCTCGCTGATCCCTTCCTTTCCGAGGGATTTCATTGTTGCCCACAGTTCAATAATTCTAGCCCTCCTCGACATTTCTGGCGTATAATACATTCCATCTCTATCCTCTCCCACAACTATATAACTGCCTGTCATGTGCAGCGCCGAAACTAAAGCTTCTCTATCTTCGCACAGTATTATCCCGCTGTCATACGGAGTGTTTAATGTTTTATGCCCATCCACTCCCCAGGAATTAGCCATTTCTATTCCCTTTGTTAAATGCTTTAATTTATCAACTGCCTGCGCCCATAATCCGAAGGCACCGTCAATATGAACCCAGGCATTTGCCCCTATTCCTTTCTTACATAATTCTTCAAAGTTATCGTAAGAACCTGAATTTACATTACCCGCTTGTAATATAAGCAGTGTGTTGTCATCTAAATCTGTAACCTTCCCGGAATCAATCCGCCCCTGTTCATCGCTATCTATCCATTCAACATTATCTTTTCCAAATCCTAATAGCCCGATGGTTTTTAATACAGTCGAGTGAGCTTGATTACCTGCCACTACTCTTATCTTTGGAGCACCTGATAATCCCTTATCATTTACATTCCAGCCCTTTCTTTGAAGCAGCCTGAACCTTGCTGCAGCTAAACCGCAAAACGTAGCCATTGAAGTTCCGCTGACAAATCCCGCCGCCGTCCTTTCTGGTAAATTAAAGATCTGTTTCAGCCATTTCTCTACAACACTCTCCAGCTTTGAAGAAATAGGAGAAAGAACCTGCATAGCCGAATTTTGATCCCAAAAACTAGCCAATATCTTTGATGCTAAGCCTGCTGGAACAATACCCCCGTTCACAAAACCAAAATATCTCCCGCCTACTTGAGTATTCGTTGCAGGCGATCCGTACTTATGTAATAATTCTATTATATCTTTTGACGATGTAAAACCATCAGACAATTCTTCATCAAATATACTTAGATTTGAAAGTGCCGAATCTTCAGGATAAACATTTCTGTCAAAAACCTTCAATAAATAATCAACACCATATTTTTTTGACTGCTCAAATAACGACTCATCCCTAATTTCTTTGAACATTTTTTCCTGAATATCACTCATGTCACTTAAATATCCTTAAAATTTCTCTTAATCAAATTGCAAACTAATAATAATCGCAGCCAAATGTCTTAACCCCAACAACCATAGATATACTTCACTTCAAGTTCACTGAGTGTTCCGAGTTTTCTCGGGACGTATCGAAGTGACCGGAACTTATATTACCAGATTTTTTCTCCTCTTATGACGTGAATTATGAAGATTAAAGTCTAGCTCATATCCAGCTAATCTTTATTTCCTCTTCCAAAGCCTTAAATTCTTTATCTCCTGTAATCAAGACGGCTTTCCTGCCCTTTGCAAGTGCTGCTGCAAAGGCATCTGCGTAAGACATCTTATGAAAGGCTTTGTATTGCGTCGCCTGTAATGTCAGTTCTCTATTTGCTTCTACAATTGTTATTGGATATTTGTCGAAGGTGTTTTTATATAATTCCGCTCTTTCCTTTCCGCCTTCCCGCAATGCAATGTAATACATTTCACCCCAGTTAATCACGCACAAAAATAATTCTGCTTTATGCAGCAATGCCTTCTTGATGATCTCTCCTACTTCATCCACACCCTTTTCATTTTCTGCATATGCCAAAAGAGAGTAGCTGTCTAAAACGTATCTCATAACTCACGCTCTCTTTTCTTTTCTTCCATAAGAGCTTTTAGCAGTTTCCCTCCCGTTCTCAAAAATCCTTTGTTTGCCTCAATCACTTCAGGCGTAATAGGTATTATTTTTATTCCATCTTTCTCTTCAAAGATATTTACACGCGTTCCTCCTTTAATACCGAATTTCTTTCTTATTTTTGATGGAATTACTAATTGGCCTTTTGAAGTTACATACCCTGTTTCCATAGCTTTCATTCTCTTTATTTGTTTTCTCTCAAGAAAGGTAGAAAATTTTAGAATGTAAGTCAATTTTATTTTGTAAGACAAAATAATTAAGGTGGAATTATATAAAACTAATTTGAATAAACCCCGTACTGGTCAATTATATA
>Ga0075269_10000134_pt1 | contig 12449 bp, 11 predicted proteins | sample SF_Rice_5C_0N_10_FD_69773 | JGI IMG/M metagenome (GOLD analysis project Ga0075269, IMG submission 69773) | Rice paddy soil microbial communities from Twitchell Island, California, USA - SF_Rice_5C_0N_105 | ecosystem: Environmental > Terrestrial > Soil > Paddy field/soil | place: USA: Twitchell... | reverse complement strand
ATAAGTACAATCCAAATCAAAATGACAATATGTCTGACTTTGGGGATAATATGCATCTAATTTAAAATTTCCTTCACGATTCGTTTATCCATTTTAGCTTTTAATAAATCGGCAGCGAGATTAGTTATTATAATCAATAAGCCGGAAATAAAAGTGCATCCGATAACAAGTGGATAGTCCCGGTTTAATATTGCATTTACCGTAAGCCTGCCCATCCCGGGCAATGCAAAAATAACTTCAGTAATAAGCGCTCCGCCGAATTGCAGCCCGAGTTCAACTCCGGCAACTGCTATCAGGGGGCTGACTGCATTAGGAATAACATGCTTCTTGATTATTTCGCTTTCCTTAAATCCGTTTGCTCTTAAATTTTCAACAAAGCTTTTGTTATAGGCATCTTCAAGGCTATCACGCAGGTATTTGAAATAAACTGCTATACCTCCAAGCGATAAGGTAATTACCGGAAGCACCATATGCCTGGCATAATCAGCGGCTTTCTCAAAAAAACTGTAGGAATCGAAATCAAATGAGCTTAACCCGGATGAGGGAAAAATATTAAGCAATCCTGAGAAAATGAAAATTAGAGCCACTCCGATAACGAAGGACGGTAACGCATATACTATAATGCTTGTTCTGGAAATTATTTTGTCACCCGGTCCGTTAATTCTTTTTACTGCGAACATCGCTAGTAAAAATCCGGCACTTATCTGTATAGAAAAACTTATTAAAGAAAAGATTACGGTGAAAGGGAGGAATTGTCTGATCACTTCAATCACAGGGACCCGGTATGTGTAGGATATGCCGAAGTCCCCCTTTACTATATTAAAAACAAAAGTCTTGTACTGATCAAAAAGCGAATTGTTAAGATCAAATGATTGTCTCACGATTGCCGCAAGCCGCGGGCTTAGATCGGGAGAAATAAATTTCTGCGAAGGATCTCCTGGTGCTATCCTTAATAGGAAAAATAGAAAAGTGATCATTAGGAAAAGCACTATAATAGAAGTAAGTACCCTTCTCAACAAAAGTATTAAGATGCTCTTTCGGCTTGATTTTTCTTTACTCATGCGATTTCTATTTCACAGACCACTCCCAGCACCGGTGGAAAGGGCCTAAAGGCGTCAGCTTAAAATTCTTTATTCTTTTATTGTATGCCATCAGATTGTCGATCCAGTAAAGAAAAGTAACTGGGTTATCTTTATAAATAATATCCTGCAGTTTTATATACAGCTCATCCTGCAATTTTTCGGATCTTGTAGATTCAATTTCATCCAGAATCTTATCTGCAGCTTTGTTCTGGTAGCCGGCAACATTGAGAGGAGCATCTTCGAGCTTTGAATACCAGAACTGCTTTAAGTCTGGCGGTATCGAGACTGACCAGCCTGCCATCCATGCATCGAATTCTCTTGCATACATCTTTTGGAAGAAAACTTCCGGCTCAAGCTTTTCAATATCCATTTTAATTCCGATCTCGCGCAGGTTATTCTGAATTACAGTAGCGGCGAATTCGCGTCGCGGATTGCCTGAAGGAATATAAAGTGTAAAAGAAAACCCTATGCCATTCTTTTCTAGAGTACTGGTACTTTTATTTTCTTTCCATCCGGTGCTCGCTAGTAATTGTTTTGCCTTATCGGGAGAATAAGGCAAAGGCTTTAAAGAGGTGTCAACTGCTGAACTGAATATCGGAGCCATAGGGCCAATAGCAGCTTCTCCGTGATTATTCAAAAATTCGTGAAGAATCTCTCCGCGATTGATTGCATAGGTTAAAGCAATTCGTACGGCTGGGTTTCCGAACAGTTTATTTGAGATAATTTTTTTAGATTTCTTGTAAACCCCGGGGTCCAGATTATTCCAACCTATATAATCGTATTCGCGTCCTTTTAGTGCAGTAAGTATTAGATTGTCCTCTCTCTTCAGGAGCGGATAATCATCAGCTCTAATATCCTGCATAAAATCTATCTCCCCCTGCTTTAATTGTGTAAGCTGGGAATAGTAATCCGGTACAATTTTGAAGATCAGTTCATCTATGTCTTCAGAGTTGTAAAGAAATGATTTCTTATTCGCAGTTAAAATTATTGATTGATTCTTATTCCATGAAGCCAGCTCGAAAGGGCCGTCTGTGACAGGTTTTAACTCTTTTTCTGCGGTAACAAGGTCTTTCCGGCTTGCATTTTTATAAATATGCTCGGGTATGATTGGGAAATCTATATCATAGAAAGAAGATGCAGAATGCTTTTTAAAATTAATAGTAAGCTTATACGGATTTATTACATCAAATGTCTTCTTCAGATCCACATGCATTGCAGTATCGGTATAAAAGTCTTTGAACGACCCGTAAAGCTTGCTTTGAACAAGCGGGTCCGAATAAACATCAAATGAAAATACTACATCTCTTGCTGTTACCAGAAGTCCGTCAGTCCATTTTACATCATCACGTAGGTTTAGGGTGATCGACGATGAGTCTTTGTTCCAGTCCCAGCTTTTAGCAAGTGAAGGCGAAGTTGTCATATTTCCGGTCTCATAATTCCAGTCGTGCTGTACAAGGCTTAAATAGAGAAGCTCCGAGATTGTTCCTTCATCAATAGTGAAAGCAAACAGCGGGTTTGTGGATTCAATATCCGAAGATATAGCCACAACAACCCTATTCTGCCCAACGGGAACTTGTTTATTGCAAGAGGGCAAAAATATGATTATGAATAAAAGAAGAATAGAGAGTAGATATTTGTTTCTCATCTGACGGCTAGAAAAATATTACTAATAATTTTGATGTTAATTTATTATTTTGTTGCCTAAATTAAAAACGAAATTCCCGGTAGAATATGATTAAGGCAGATATTAAAGAGCTTTCGCTCAAAGGTAAAAAGCCGATCCTCACTAATGTTAAATTTGAGTTAAAGAAGAATAGCGTATTTACAATTGTCGGAGCCAACGGAAGCGGTAAGACAACTCTAATTAAATCCTTAACAGGGTTGCTTAATCCTCGTTTTTATTCTTTAACCGGCAAAGTTATGCTTAACGATAAAGATATACTGGCGCTTGATAACGAGAGCCTACTTCAATTAAGAAGAGATAAAATTAAGTATGTCTTTCAAGATGCGGTGAACAGCTTTGATCATCTTAAAAAATTTGAATATTATTTTAACCGATTGGTTAAGGATAATAAAGAAATTGATCCATTGCTGGAATATTTCTTGCTTCCCAAATATTCCGACCTCCTTAATCTATACCCTTATGAGGTTAGCGGGGGTATGGCACAGAGAATAAATTTTGTACTGGCTCTTTTAGCACATCCGGAAATAATTATTCTAGATGAGCCGACTTCAGGAATTGACCTGGCTATTTCAAATCTGTTTCTTCTAAAACTAAGAGAATTTGTGTCAATAAATAATAGGCAAGGAATAAAACAAGACCGGTTTGCCCTGCTTGTTACGCATGATCTTGATTTTGCCCAAAAAGTCAGTGATGAAGTCGCATTTTTATTTGGCGGAAGGCTAAGCTCATTCTACCCTGCTAAAGAATTCTTTAGTATGGATAGAAATAAATTGCCTGAATTGCTTCCTTTAGCTGATGGGCAATCCGGCGCAATAACAACTTGGTTCCTTGAATCATACAAACAACTATCATTATGAACGATTTGCTGATTGCCGATAATATTTGCTACAAAATCAAAGGCTCTGTCTTTTTAAAAGCAAAGAGGGAAGACAAAGAGATTCTAAGAAATATTTCATTCTCATTAGAACGGGGTAAAGTACTTGGTATTGCGGGTGAATCGGGAAGCGGGAAAACTACTTTAGCGAAGATAATAGCGGGAATTCTGGCTTACTCAAGCGGCAAATTGACTTTTAATAAATCAAGCAAATGGGAAAAGATAAGAGTAAGTCCTGTTCAAATTTTATTTCAGAATAACGGCGAAATATTAAATCCTTTTAGAGAGATTAATGAAATAGTTACTGAAGCTGTATCTGCCGGAGGCGAAAATAAAATTGATATAAAAAACGAGACTGAGAAAATTTTCCACTCAATCAACTTTCCGGATCATTTATGGAACCGCAAAGGCTTTGAGCTCAGCGGCGGAGAGCAGCAGCGTGCTGCGCTTGCTAGGATACTTGCGGTCAAACCAGAATTATTAATCCTTGACGAACCATTCTCCGCTCAGGATGTTGAATCGCAGCTAAATCTTCTAAATTTATTTAAGAGAATAAATGAAGAAACTGGTTTAACTATGATTTGCATAGCACATGACTTGAAAATCCTTCGCAAGCTGTGCAATGTAATCCTAATTATGTATAACGGTAAAATTGTTGAAAAGGGAAGTGCTCAAAAAATATTTGCTGCACCTGAACAACCATACACCAGATTCTTGTTAAAAGCGGAAAGCTACGAATTAACATATGATGAGCTGAGATTCAATGAAGGGAAGCAATAATATATAATTTGACCAAAAGGAGGAAAGAAATAGCTTTGCATACAATTATACATTCACGTAAGTTTAGTTATACCTGGTTTTTATGACCAAGACTAATGCAATACGGATACTTGAATCTCACAGCATCCCTTATACAGTACATTCATATGAAGTTGATGAGGAGGAACTAAGCGGATCTACTGTTGCAAAAAAAATCGGAGCTGCTGAAGAGTCAGTTTTTAAGACTTTAGTGGCAGAGGGGGATAAGACGGGAATAAATGTATTTTGTATCCCGGTTTCAGAAGAGCTTAATCTTAAAAAAGCTGCTGCCGTGAGCAAGAATAAAAATATTGAGATGGTTAAGGTTAAAGAGCTATTTCCCCTTACCGGTTATATACGGGGAGGCTGCTCTCCAATCGGAATGAAAAAGGAATATCCAGTATTCATTGAAGAAACTGCACAGCTTTTTGATAAGGTTTATATAAGTGCCGGTGTAAGGGGAATGCAAGTCTGCCTTTCGCCCCAAGATTTAAAAAATCTTATAAACGGAGCCTTTGCAGATTTATTATAGAGATAATTATTATCGGCTTACATAGCTCGTCATACGATTAATATCCCTTTTATTTTTCCCCATCCTTTCCTATATTTACACTATTAATTTTCGAGGTGTAAGATGGCTAAACAACAAACATTTGCCGATAAAGCAAAGGCAAAAAAGAAAAACGAAGGCGTTAGCGTAAAGCTGATTAAAACTGTAAAATCGACTAAAGGTACATTTAAGTTTAACGAAAGATTCGTAAAGCTCGACGATATTAGTAAAGTCGGCGATATAAAGTAATCTTTTGTGTCTATTCATTCCAAAACTTTTGCTTTAGCTTAAAAAGAATTAAAAGCGGTATAGTGACGCTTTTCCTTTTAAAATAGCTCCATACTCCGCGCACCCTCTAATTCCAGCAATTGCCTTTTCACATCAAGTCCAGCTGAATATCCTCCAAGTCCACCGCCTGTATTTATTACTCTATGACACGGCACTATTACCGGTACCGGATTTGCACCATTTGCTCCGCCGACTGCGCGTATCAGCTTTTCGTCCGCTAGCTTTTCAGCCATCGCTTTATATGTAGTTACCTTTCCGTAAGGTATTTTTAGCAATTCATGCCATACTTTTAACTGAAATTCAGTCCCCTGTAGATCGAGCGGCACCGAAAACTTTTTTCTTTCGCAGTTAAAATATTGCAAAAGCTCCCCGAATACATTAAACATAAACGGATCATCCTCATGCAGATGTACTAGATTTGGCGGCCCTATCTTCTTCCCTTTATTATTCATGATAATGTGCCTTATGCCGGCATGCGAAGCAAAAACATTGAAATGTATTCCGGCAATCTCCGAGGCAGCAAAATATATATTATCCATTTGATGCATGTTTCTTCCTCGAATATTGTTATGATTTAAATTACGAAAAGAAAATTAAAAAGGGAAAGCCCGGAAGATTGAAAATTATACGCTAAATACTATTTTGCCCGTGAACTATGAGGGACATCCGGTTCTGATGGAAATTATAACAAAGGTATTCGTTTCGCAAAGTAAGTATTAATATGAAATTGATTGTGCATGCTTCTAATTTCTCCCCTGCCTAAGACTTTTATGCTGCTTCTACTTCGAGAGCTTGATTTATGTCTCTTTTCAGCAAGCCTTCGATTGCCATCAAAGTACCGGAAATCGCTGTCGGACAGCTTCCACATGCGCCCTGGTAATGTATTTTTACTTTATATCCGTCAACCCCGATTACCTGAAGTCCGCCTCCGTCGCCTGCAAGCGCGGGACGAACGCGTTCATCTAAGATTTTATTTATTTGCTTTAATAGCTCGCTGGTATCTTCATCAAGCGGTTTTAATTCTTTTTCCAGCGGTATAAGGTTCTTATCGAAGCTTTTAATGAATTCGATGAATGGGCGCTGAATTTGTCCCCAGTTTTTATCTTTTGATTTTTCAATCGTTATAAACTTATCCATATAAAATACTGAAACAACACCTTCTATCTTAAAAATACCTTTTGCAAGCGGGTCGTTCTCTGCTTCCTCGGCATCATGGAATTGCCTTGACTCAACCTTAAGTAAGCTCTCATTTAAAATGAATTTCAAAGCCTGCGGATTAGGCGTTAAATCAACATCAGTTATCAACAACATAAGAAATATCCTAAAAACTATCTGTCTAAAATAACCTTTAACACCTTTATCTTCAAGCCAAATAACCATAAGAACCAGCCGGGGTGAGAAGAAATACGAAAAAACAGACTTAAATCATAAATAACCATCTATATTACCATGCATCCAGCGTCTAGAATTCAGCATCATTTTCGCCTAACTACACAAAAAAAAGTTTTATATTTACCATAATAAATTTGGGATTATTTATGAAAGACATCTTAGTAGTTTTCACCGGCGGCACTTTTTCAATGATGATAGATAAGCAGACAGGCGGTGCAGTACCCCGGTATTCAGGTGAAGAGCTGATGGAAAAGATTCCTCAGGCAAAGGACTTCGCTAATATCACCTGCTTTGACTTCGGTAAATACCCCGGCCCGCACATGACTCCCGAGCTTATGCTTCAGCTTTCTAAAAAAATCAGAGAGATTATTTCTAACTATAAATACAGCGGCGTAATTGTTACTCATGGTACTGATACACTCGAAGAGACCGCATATTTTCTCGATTTAACTATTAAAACTTCAATACCAATCGTAGTAATTGGATCTATGAAGAACAGCTCTGAACCTGATTGGGATGGCCCGACGAATTTATTAAATGCAATACACGTCTGTCTTAATTCGAACAGCAGGGATATTGGTGTGCTGGTTTGCCTTAACGGTGAGATTAATGCAGCTAGTGAAGTAACAAAAATATTTACCGAACAGATAGACAGCTTCATCAGCCTTGATTTCGGCTCACTCGGCTTTGTTCAGGACGGAAAAGTAATTTACAATCGTCTACCCCGCAAGCTTGAAACAATCGAAACTGATAGGGTAGTACCCGATGTTGATATGCTTACTGTATATGCCGGAATGAATGAGAAGTTTTTTAAGTTCTCTGCATTAAGCGGAGTAAAAGGATTGGTTGTTGAGGCTCTCGGTGTCGGAAACGTAACGCCTCCGGCTTTCGAAGGGATTAAGTTCGTAGTTGAAAAGGGTATACCTGTTGTATTAGTCTCAAGATGCCCTGCTGGTGAAACTCTTGATATTTACAGCTACCCCGGCGCAGGCAGGTGGCTTCATGAAATCGGAGTTATATTTGCAGATTATTTGAACGGACAAAAAGCAAGGATTAAGCTAATGCTCGCGCTCGGCAGGACAAATGATCATGATGAATTAATGCAGATGTTCGAAGGGAAATAGTTTATATACAGTGACTTTATTCCCATTAAAAGAACCTAATTAGGCTGCTTTATAAAGGATAATCTTGTGTTTTATATTTAATATTAAATCAAAAATTCTAAAGTTAATACCGGAATTAACCTGATGTTAGTAGTAAGACCTCTCACTTATACATTAAAGAAGAATCTGAAAGTATATTCATTTATGTTCAGGAGAAATATTCAGCTTCTATTGAAAGATTGATTGGATACATTTCAGATTATTTACATCCAACTAAGTATAATTAATCATTCATTGTTTCCAAGTCCACCTATTCCACTTGCCATACTTCCCTCCCAAAAAACAGCTCCGCCGCTTCCTTAAACTTTTTATATGAAAAGATAATATCACTTAAATGAATATTAATAAATGAGTCCGCTCTAAAAAGGTATTTTTACTGGAAAAATGTTTTGAATTCTGTGCATAATCAAAGCCCAAAAATTGAATTTCGGGCTTTTTAGAGCGGACTCATAAATACTTCCAAAATTATTTAAGCTTGACTATCTTTTAATTTTTAATAAGTAATCTTTACCTATGGCAGGTAATTATTACTTATTACTATTTCCGATCTCTTACAGTAAGTTTTCAATTTATCCAAAATTCAAGGCGACTTAATTATTGGAAATAATTTATGGGTTTATACATTATTTTATTGATGCAGATTTTCTAAAGGGCTAAATTTGGGCGTGAAATAATGAAAGGGGCTTATGTTGAAAAGGATATTTCTTACTAAAGGACTCCATACAGAAAAGGGAAGGAAAAATGATTTCAATTCTTTTTTACTTATACTAATATACATAACTTTATTTAGCTTCGTGCTGCAAAGCTGCAAAAGCCCAATTGCGCCAAGCAGTAAAAGCATTTCAATATCTATTGACGATGTTACTTGCACGGAAGCATGGATTACTCTTAATGCAAACAACATTACTTTGCCTGCAAATATTATAGTTAAGAAAAACGGGAATAATTTTCTTAACCTTATACTTACAAATAAAGATACTACTCTTTTCGATAGTACTCTTTCACCAAACCAAGCTTATACTTACCAGGCAGTTTCTGGAATTAATAAAAGCGAAATTGTAACTGCTAAAACCATGGATACCTCAAGCAGCAACTTTACCTGGCAAACTTTTACATTTGGCGGCGGAGGGGAAAGCAGCGCAATTTATGATGCATCTATAATAAGCCCCAATGATATTTGGGCATGCGGTGAGATTTATATTAATGATTCAACGGGCAAGCCTGACCCGTTATGTTATAAGGCAGTACATTGAGATGGAAATAACTGGGAGTCAAAAAGAGTTACCGTAAACTTGCACGGATACTTAATAACGCCGCCCCTTACAGGAGCATTTTCCTTTTCATCATCAGACATTTGGTTTGTTGGCAGTTTCCCGATACATGGTGATGGGAAAAATTGGGTTATGTATCATTTACAGGGCATGGGCCTAGCAGTAAGCGTATCAAAGGCATGGGGTACTAACTCAAACAATATTTATTTCGTAGGGATAAATGGCAGTTTTGCATCCTATGATGGGCTAAACTGGCGTAAAATAGAGAGCGGTACAAAGACACTTGCTAAATTATATGTTCCTAAGACATGGGAAGATGGCAGTAGTTTATATCATTTGGATGACAATACATATCCGGCAGGAAACAGTAATTCTCTTATGACTCACATGCAGGAAAATGCCGAAGTTATTTACTCTCCAGGGGAAGTTGGTTTGGCAATAATGAAGGATTTAGGCTGGATTATAAACAGGCTAGCCACTTTTACTAATCCTGGCTCCGGTATTGCATTACAGAAAGGGACCATAGACACTGTAAGATGGACTGATACTGAAGGCGGGGCTTATAGTTTAGATTTAACTGATACTAACGCCATTTTTATCAGAACAATACTATCCACTCAAAAGGATAACAAAGGATTAAACCAATTTGTCTGGGCAATACCTTCTGATTTACCTAATGGAAAATATAAGGTTAAAATTGGTTCTGGCACAGCTTATGGTATTTCTACCGCATTTACGATTACAAACTTACAGGTCGCTTCTGCTCCAACATTTAATTACTCTTCGGGTACTTACCCGGCTACAATATGGATTAAAGCACGTACCCAAACACAGAGTGCCGTAATTAGGTACACAATTAATAGTATGCAAGCCCCTACAATTAGCTCACCGCAATTTCCAGATTCGATGCAGATTACGACTCTTACTACTATAAGAGCAAAAGCATTTAAGGATAGTATGGCAGAAAGCGGGACTACTGTTGTATCCTACAATATTGGAATAGAACCGCTTGCAGCAGAAGTTAATCCTCCGAGCGGAGCTTATGCGCAAAATTTAAAAGTAACTATTAGCTGGGCAACAGACTCGCGGTGTTTTTGGTCTCGCACAGAAGATGGAACAGAACCCCATGATCCAAGTGAGCCAGGCTATCAATATGAATTAATAAGCAACCCGATAACTTATATTTTTAATTCAACCGTCACAGTAAATATAAAGGTAAGGACTTATAAAGATGGTACATGGGGTTCCCTGGTTTATAATCAATATACATTAACGCCAGGGCTTAGAATTGCGCAAATTGATGATGAAGATATTTCTTACAGTTCATTCGGAAAGTGGAAAAAATGGGAAAATAGTCAATGGATCGAATACCCTGATACTACCTTTCCTCGCCCGGCACTTGCACTGATTATATACTTTTAGCGCAGCAAAGCTATAAGACGGGCACAAATAGGAAATATAATGTGTGGGCAAAAAATCAAAGCCAAAATTATTTTATTAACTATTCACAAGTTTCTGTTGATCAAAATACAAGTGATGTACTTGCGCATTTTAAAAACACATCCAATGCAACAATAAAAAATGTACTTGAAGGAATACCAACCTTAACGGGCGGACATTTTTATTTGCAAGACCCGTGGTTTATTGACGATTATTCCGATGCACAAAAGGGTTCAAAGAACAGGGGCGCGTATGCCGATTGGGTTTGGGTTGATAGCTCTATACAGATGACAACATCAAATATAAACCGCAAGGGCGTCTTCTTAAATTGGAATATCTCTCATGATGCTAATATTCCTGCATATAAACTCTGGGCAGGTGATCAAGATATAACATTACCCAATTTGGGCACAAGATTTTATTTCCAGGGCTGGAGCGCAAGCGGTGCAAATTTATGGCCTTCAACGGGCAACGAAACATGGCCAGTATTTACAAGCGATGGTTCAACTGTAACCGCCAACTATAAAGGCACCCACCTTTCCAATACTTATACTGCATTCCAAAACAACTCCCAGCGTAAAGTTGTAAGAACTCCAGATGGAGTAATGCATCTTGTTTATGAAAGCATGGGGCATGTTTGGTATGAGATAAGCCGTGACAATGGAAGTACCTGGTCGCTAGCTAATAATAATCATCCGTTAGACAACGGTAGCGGTAAATGCCCTTCAATAGAATATACTAGCTATTGGTACTGGGTAAATAGTGGCATCTTAAGTAACCTTTCCGGTGCTGCGTCAATGCTTCCTCCGCCATCGGGATATTGGCAGAATATAAACCAGGTAGTAATTATTTATCAAGAGCAGAACGGCTCATCATATAATATAATTGCAGATTACATTAATGATTTATTAAATTATTCAAACCTATTAGAAGCCAATATATTTCCCTCAAATGAAAGTTATAGCACAGTAAATGCCAACCCGGTAATTTGCATGGACAGTTCTCTTTATGTTACAGCTGTTTGGGAAAGCAAATCAGGCAGCGGCGGGCTGTATTATGCTGCCGGTCAGTTTAATACCTTAGAAGGATCATTATATTTCAACACACCTCAAATAATATCTTATACATCTGCAAACTCAATAAATCCATCTTTGGCTCAAAACAAAACTACAGCAACACCTATAGTGCACTTGGCATGGGAAGAAAATAATGCAATAAAATATAGTCAGACCCGATTCGGTGGCAGTTTTAGAATTATCAGCACAGTATCTACCGGCAGCTATCCATATAACCATTGTCCAACATTAATTGCCGCAACTGATGGAACGGCAAGAGTTATATGGCAGGGACAGTATTACCCCGGCGCTAATTCAGTAGTTATTTTTAAACAGCCGGATTATTATAGATTCTGGTATTTCGGAAGCAATGTCAGAACTCCACAAATAACCCTTGCAGATAATAACAGCATGTATGCATCGGCCTTTACAAATACAACTCTGCCATATTATTTTAAAACAACTCCGAGCATCGGGAGTTTAGATATGCATAAAACTTCTTATAATGTTAATAATAATATTGGTAGAGGAGGAGTTGTTGTTGTGGATAGTGTTGGATTCTTTTATTCGATTCAAAAGATTCAGATTGATAATCAGCCTGTAGAATTTGAGTTTGTGCCGGATACAGTTGAAATAAAAGTAATTGATGGTATTAATAAATATATGGTAAGCAATCCTTTTACTTTATCGGATAACTCGAACTTTTCTTATGCCGTACAATTCGGAGTTTCTGATTCAATAAAGGCAAAAAGGATAATGAATGGCAGCAGTTCTATTACATATAACCTTGAACTTGTAGATGCCAATACAGAGCAAAATGTTGGAAGCTTTGAGGGAATTAACTTTAATAAG
>Ga0075269_10000133_pt1 | contig 12458 bp, 13 predicted proteins | sample SF_Rice_5C_0N_10_FD_69773 | JGI IMG/M metagenome (GOLD analysis project Ga0075269, IMG submission 69773) | Rice paddy soil microbial communities from Twitchell Island, California, USA - SF_Rice_5C_0N_105 | ecosystem: Environmental > Terrestrial > Soil > Paddy field/soil | place: USA: Twitchell... | reverse complement strand
ATTATGAATAAAGCGCATTTACACATTAACGGTTTTAACCGTTTACACCCACTTGCTTCACACCACTGCTTTTATATTGTCTGATTGTTATAACTATGGTAAGCTTTTAAAATAGTTAAAAATTATATTATTAAGCCACTAAAGTCCACCTAACTAAAGTTAGTTGTTAATGTTATTATTAAAAATTCTCTACTATCCTTTAACTTAATGACATTACCTTACTAAGGAGAGGGATTTAGTTTATCAGCCTCTGGCTGAGGTGAGGATTAATGCCGCGTGAAGATAAAATAAAACTAGCAGTAGAGCTGATTAAATTCTTTCTCTATATAATTACATTAATTATATCAATCGCCTTTACTTTCAACTCGATGGACAAGCGCATCTCCATTATCGAATCCGAAATGAAATATAAAGTAAATACAGATTTACTACTCGAAAAGCTTGATCAAATAAAAGACGAGATCAACAAAAAGATAGAGCCCGAAATGTCCAATTTTAAGAAATAAAGCTTTTGAATGCAGTTAAGCAGAACGATAAATTTAGCAGATCTCTATAAGTGCATAATATTTTATTTAATTTCCCGTCAATGAAAAAATAATATTTTATTTGCCGGCATGTACTTAATAACCATTTTAATTTCACGATGGATAAGAGCGAGTGGGTAGGCACAAAGATCATTTTTGAGAAATCTAAAAAGGATGATAAGACACAATTGCGTTTTACACATGAAGGCCTTGTTCCTGAATATGAATGCTACCAAATCTGCTATGATGGGTGGACGAGTTATATACAGGGTAGTTTAAAGAATTTAATAACAACTGGAAAAGGAAAGCCCAATACTAAAGAGGAGGGGCTTAATACTGAGTTAATAGAAAAATGGAATTTGCTTAAGAAATAAAATCAATATGGTGTCTATCAACACTTTGGGGTATATTATACGAAATAAGAAATATATTTACCATGCTGCAATATTCAGCGGACACTGTTATAAATATAATTATGAATTATCTTATGGTACATTTCAAAACAATAAGTGAATTTGATCTAGCACAAGGATTTCCTCAAAGTAAGTAAACCAAACATCATTGATACAACATAATAATATTTGTATATTATTTTAATTGAGTTAATAAATTATGTTACCATTTAAGAAAGTTAAAAAATATGCGTGCAGAATTTACGGCAATCATTGAGGCAGCTCCCGAAGGCGGGTATTGGGCTATTTGTCTGGAAATTTCGGGGGCAAATGGACAGGGAGAAACAATTGATGAAGCCAAGCTTAGTCTACAGCAGGCTATCGAGTTGATTATTGAAGATCGAAAAGCTGATATTCTACGAGGACTGCCAAGTGAAGCAATTCAGGATAAGGTTTTCATTGGATGAAGCGACGTGATTTGGAGAGGAAATTACGTATTGCAGGTTGTTATCTAAAGCGGGAAGGCAGTGCTCATTCACTTTGGATCAATCCGAAAACTGGAGTGATGGAACGGTTCCGTGCCATTCTGAGATAAAAGAATCTTTAGCAAAGAAAATACTAAAGAATTTAAATGCTGAATAACCAATTCTGAATTTAAAACAATTAGCGAAGAAGGTTTGATTAAATAGGTACTTTTACTTTTGATATCCAAATATGCTGTTGAATTTTTAATTTATTGTAATATTATAGATATTAAAGAGAGCACGCCTAATAGAATCCCTGTCGGTATGATGCCGAGGAATGGGATTAAAATAAATGTTGATAATAGTGAGCCTAGGCTGCCGCCTAATACATCTGCTAAGTATAGCGGGGCAATGGTACTTAGCTGATTAGCGGCACGGAACAAACTTGCATGTGCAAAAATACCCGAGACGAAAATTCCTGATATAATTAACAGAAATGAAGTACCTGCTAATCCTAAGAAAAGGTTTGAGCTGATTATATCATTTAAAAAGAAATTAAGTAACGCGAGTGAAAATAAAAGCACAAAGCCTGCAAGCGCGTAAACATATAGATTTTTAATATTCAGCCTATAGATCTTATCTAATAAAATTGCACCTATAGATAAACCAGCCATAAAAGCTGTCAGCAATATTCCAATATTTTGATATAGAATTCCGCTATGTGACTGGTAAATAAGTATCAGCATTGTTTCGAATACCATGCCCATAAAGCCAGCAATGAACACTAGTAGCATTCGCCCAAGCCTGCTGTTTGACTTCTTAATCAAGAAGAAAATGACAGCAAGGAATATAATCAAAAAGGCTCCAAGCTTTCTTATATTTATTTTTTATTTAATGCCTGTATATCAACCTGCATCAAATCGGGGAAAAATTTTGAGAGCCAGACAGTTGTAGAATACTGATAGGTAACAGGCTTTAGGTCCAAATTCATTTGTGCATTTGACGCTGAAAGGATATGGTTTATACGGAAGAACCTATCGTTTGTGTAAATGTAATTTATAAACTGGGGCGATACGAGTATAGCATTGATATTCCTTGATGTAAATCTCTCCGAAAGTTTAACCGGATTAGTTTCTAATGCACTATTAGATGCGATCAAAATATCAGTTGTTCCCGGCAGAGCTATTACATCATGAAATATATTTTTCATGGAATTGTAAACACTTGCATTCCTGATTGTAAGCTGACGAGTCCATAAATTTTCTGAAGAGCGGAGTCTTACTGCAGTAATTCCTCCGGGATTCAGCTTTGCAGCGCATTGCTCAAAGAATTCTTTTGTAAAGAACCGGTTGGCCTGTCCTGAATTAGGCTCGGACACGCCTATAAGTATTACATCATATTTACCGCAGTTATTTAAATATAACCTCGGATCATCTATAATTAAATTGAAATTCGCGGAGGTGAATGCGTTTATGGTATTTTCACCAAGATAGCCTTTAACCGCATCAATCAGTTTTTGGTTCAGTTCTACATAGTCAATACTATTTAAATTAAGTTTAGATAGCTCATATATGGTTCCATCGATGCCTCCGCCAAGCACTAATACACTTTGAGGCGCTGGATGCTGCAGCATTGAAAGCTGAACAAATTCTTCCGGCTCAATACTTTCAGATTCGAATGAAAGGACATCATTCTCAAAAGATATAGAGCCACAGCCGCTCCGCTTATTTGAATTGGGGTTCTTCAAACACCTCAGCCTGGAAAGTAAGTAATTGGGCATCCTTCCAATCATCGGGAAGAAGCCCTGCCTTTCTGCATAAATTTTCCAGAAGCTCCTCTCTACTCCAGTTCATTTCAGCTGCGACTTGAGGAAGAAAAACAGCCTGCTTTCCGTTCTTCTTAATAATTACTCCGTCTTTCCCCAAAACTATTTCAGTATAATTATTAATAGGTTTAGCAGGAGTAAGAACAGAAATTTCTATTTCACATTTATGAAACTCATCTAATGTAAGCGGATAAAATCTCAGGTCGTTGAAAGCAGATTGAATAGCCATTGTTCCAACAACTTCGCATAAGGGCATGTCTTCCCTCATGTACCCAATGCATCCCCGAAGCTCGCTATTTATTCTTAGTGTTACAAATGCACCGAGATTTTTATAAAGCATTGGTTTGAAACCCCGTGCAAGAGGCAGAGTTTCTGTTTCAAGATATTGCCGGATTGTAATGCGTGCAAACTTGAGCAGCGCCTTTTTATCCGAATCATTTAACTCAAATTTTAAGTTCTCAGAATTCTTATCCTGTATAATAGTTTTATTCCGAGTATTACTCAGTGAAAAGATGACAGCGCCATATCCGACTACCTTCTTTTTATTACCTATTAAGCTGTTCCCGGAATTAGCATAGCTGACAACTGAACCGCTTGAGGTTCCTAATTCATTAGCAGCACTCATAGCGGCTAGAATAGGGCCTTCTCCGCATGCGCAGGTAGCAAGGTTATCTATACCTTGCCCCATTTGATTTTCAATTAAATCTTTTAATCTGCGGGTATCAAGCGATGCTGCCGCATCGAGTGTATTTCTGTCGATATTAACTGCATCTTCATAATCAGGATAATGAGATAAATCTGAGCTTGCTATAATTAACGCATTTTTATCTTTAATAAAACTTGCAAGTGATTTGCCGAATCTTACACACATCTCATAATCCGGATTGCCTATAACGACAGGCAGTATCTTTGCATTAGGGAATAAGTATTGAATAAAGGGAAGCTGCACTTCAATCGAATGTTCCTTTGCATGTACTTCCTCATTAAACATGCAGTCCGAGTTTGATTCAACAAGTGATTGGGATAGTGCAGTATCTATTTCTGATTTGCCCAGGGGAGTTTCAAAGCTGCTGCCGGGATAAACCCCAATTTTATAAAAGCCTGCTGTTGTATGGTTGGTACCGAGAATTATTACCAGATCATAATTGTAATTCCTTGCCTGGTTATATGCGTCAGCCATAATTTGCCCCGCAAAAACATATCCGGCATGTGGCGCAATAAGAGCAATAGGCTTATCGGTTTTAATAGTATCAGCGGCTTCTAGAAAATATTGTATAGATTTAGAAAGTTTAGATGAGTCAGCCGGATAAAATTGTCCGGCAAATGCAGGCTCCCTTATTTTACCAGCGTAATTCTGAGCACTGCACTGAACGATGCCTATCATACTTAAAGTTATCATAGTAATTACCAAATTAAAATATTTCTTTATCATAATTTATTTTGAATACCATTAACTAAAAAGTTAGTTCCATACGCTTGCAATATAATATATACGGTAATCAGGTCTGCCGTAAAATAAATGTTTTTCCAGGCAATACTTCATTCACTTCCAAGAGAGAATACGGGATCTGTGAAAGATTCAGCATTTTATTTGAGTCATTAAGTGTCGGAACAACCAGATTTACAATTTCAAGATGGACGATACTATTTGGGATTTGTATAACGCTTCATAATACATGCTTTGATTTAGCGGTGGATACATTTATTTCCTATTGTTGTTTATATAGCAGCTTCTATTCTACAAAAAAACGCAGGCGCTTTTTATTATTTCAGGCAGCCTGCGTTCTTAAATTTAGTTGCGCAAACAAGATTAAAAAAACAATCTTATCTTATATTATAATAATGAGACTTATCGCATTGTCTTTATCTGTGCAAATCAGTGTCGCTATTTAAGCAGCATCATCTTCTTAACCCTTGAAAAATTATTAATATTTAATTTATAAAAATATATTCCACTAGTTAAGTTAGCTGAGTTAAAAGTTGCTTTATAAGTTCCTGCAGATTGCACATTGTTGACTAATTGAGTAACAGTCTCACCTAAGACATTATAAACAGTAAGAGAGACAAATCCGCTTACCGGGATTTGGTATTCAATAACGGTGCTCGGATTAAATGGGTTCGGGTAATTCTGCAAAAGAGAAAATTGTTTCGGCATAATTCCCGGGATTTCTTTAACGCTAAGCGGATTGGTGCTTAAAGTTAATAGTACATTTGTATCTCCCGGATGGGTAACAACATTATTCATGTACATTTGTTGCGACATATTGATATAAAATATTCTGTAATTGAATACTTTGTTCGTTACAGGAAATGAAAAGTTACCTGTTGCCGCATCAGAGTACGTTACAGATTGTGCTGTATCCTGATTAAAAGCAACAAGTTGCATCTGGAAACCTGGTGCGATACCGTTTAATGTTACCTTGCCGGAAATTATAGAGTTGGCATTGTACATTACGAAATTTCTAACAATGCTGTCTCCGGGAAAAATTGTTTGAATGAAGGCCTGTCCGTCAAGCTTATCTGTAGTTACTCCTGCAGAACTTTCCAAGGAAGTGGCAAGGTTCCATCCATTAGGACTCAGACTCAAATCTGATTGGCTTAAACCAATTTGGTATACCCCTGATGAATTCGTTTTAGCATTGTAATTCAAATTATTGTTTGAATTATTAGCAAATGCACCAACATTAGCATTTACCACTAAATTTCCGTTTTCATCCTTTACTGTTCCGGCTATCTGTGCAGCAGCAGCTAAAAAAGAAAAATTAATGTTAGATATATTACCCGCTATTGTTATATTTTGCTCGGCTGGTGAAATTAAATACGAGGGAAATGGATTTGTTACTACTTGTATTGACCATGGATTACCGGCAGTATCCGAATTCATTTCAATTGAGTATTTACCGTTTGCGTCTGTAATTGCATCCCAGAAGTTCGGCTGGTGTTTTTCGCTTCTCTTTGCTTCGACGAAAATATTAGCAGCGCTTTTACCTGAAGGAGGAGTTATAATGCCGGATATAGTATACGCAGGAGAAGTTAAAGCTGTTACTGTTCCAGCAATTGAAACACTCTGATTATTTTGAGTAAACTTCATTATATACTTGCCTGGTGCAAGCCCAACGGGTTGTGATACGCTTACAGCACCGAGAGTATTGTTCATATCCGGCGGGCCGTTTTGTCCTTTGTTGTCATTATCAGTTTGAGTAAAAGACTGCCAGAGAACATCGCCCGGATCAATGGTGCCGCTGCCGTTAACATCATACCAAATCTCCATGAGAGTTGAGGCGCCGCTTGGAACGTTATAACTCCAGCTAATTGCATCTCCCGACACCATGGTGAAACTCGAAGAAGTGCTGTTCACCATTAAATTAGTAACCTGACTTTTCCCAGGGACGGTTAAAATGATGAATAAAAATAGTGTTAATATAGTTGTGTAGATTTTCATATTTCTCCCAGCAATTAATAAATATTATAATTTGATTTGCTATAATATACCCTATAGAGAATCCACCTACAAGTATAGTGTAGAAGGCGCCATTTTTTATATAGACAAACCGGTCATTTTGTGCAATTTACATCTAAATTGATTTTGCTTATCTATTTAACCGAGATTATTATAATATTGGTACTTTATATTTTCATGAACTCTCTTGATAATCCGCTTAACAGGATAGGTGCAAGTGTAAATATACTGCCTCTCACGACGGCACCTATTATATTGGTCACTGAAGTTACGCAAATGATAGTTTTTGTCATATTGAACGAAGCGAAATATCTCAAAATTATTCAAAATCGTAACCTTGAGATTCTTCGCTCAGAATGACAGTTTTGCGTAACTTCAGTTAGTCAGTAGGAGGAAAGCTAGCAGGATACAGACTAAAAGGGAAATACGTGATGCTTTACTTTTAATGATTATTCAATTCTCCGGTTCTATATGAACCATTACTTTTGAATTGATGATTTGCTTTTCTATTATGTCTTCTACTTTATGCGAGATCTCGTGGGCTGCATCTATTGTTAAAGTTTTATCTACGTGGATATTAAGCTCTATGAATTTCTTAGCCCCGGATTCCCTTACTCTTAAGTCGTGATAGCCTTTTACTTCCGGTATATCTTTCATTATCCTGCTTATAGATTCCGTTGCTCCTTCAGGCGCTCTGTCTGTAAGTGCATCAAATGATCTTTTACCTAATCTATAGCTTACGAATAAAACTATTAGAGCAACTATAAGAGCAGCGATTGTATCAGCGTAAAAGAATTTAAACAAAACACCGGTTAATCCTATCAGCACTACTACCGAGCTCCATATATCTGTAGAGAAATGCAGTGCATCTGCTTCAAGAGCCTGACTGTTATATTTTTTAGCTACCCGGTATAATGCGCGAGATCTGGAAAAGTCTATTACAATGGAAGTACAAATTACTACAAAGCTCCACACGGTTACTTCAATTTGGACATGGTGTTTTACGATTCTATTGATGGCTTCATAAATTATCCATACGCATGTTATCAGCAGCAGGAAGGTTTCGACTAAAGCAGAGAAATTCTCAAACTTATCATGCCCAAAGTTATGATCTTTATCGGCAGGGTGGTCGGAAACCCTAACGGTAAGGAAAGTCAAAGCTGCGGCAATTAAATCGAGGCCGGAATGCAGTGCTTCGGAAAGTATTCCAAGGCTGCCGGTGGTAATACCTATTATAAGTTTAAAGGTTGTAAGAAAAATTGCCGCAATGACGGATGTCAAGGCAATATTTTTCTTCTCCGATACTGCTTTTATTCCTTTACTCATTTTACATTATCGAACCGGAATATATTTCTCTTTATGGTTTAAATAATCTGACATAACAATTTTAAATAAAGATTATTTTAATTTGATTATTAAAGCAGGGCTGTCATAAATTATAAATTCATGTAAAATCCGGAGATAAAATTCACGCCAGTCCATTAATTTTATGATTATATAATTTATAGCGGTGAATATAATTAAATTCTTTTTTAATCCCTTTCCTTCCAGCACAATTTCATCTTTGTATAAAAGCCCAATTGTCAACTATATAATTCTTGCACCTGTATGTGTGTAATAATTTCTTCTAATTCTTAACCGGTTATTGCAGGAACTTTTCTTGCCGCCTTTTTCAGAAATCTATTAAAAACCCATTTTGAAAATTCAGAACATTTAGTTCTAAAATAAATTTTCTTCTTAATACACTAATTTATTCATTAAAAAGATATTTTTCCAACAATAAAAAAGAGTATTTAGGAACCATATATAATTAAATGAATTAAATATATAGGTACAATACCCATATAATATAGGCATGATACCGATGTAAACCGCATCCCTATGCCCTCTTGCTCGGATTTACACCGGATATAGGTAGGATTTAATTAGTATGTGACGGCTTTTCTGCCGATAGTGTTCAAAGAAAATTATTTTGTAAGCAAATTATAAATCTAAACATAATTAAAATTTACGAAAAGGTTTATTATCAATACTTTTCTTTCCTTTATATTATTATTGCCAGTATATCTGGTCAAAATAACGGGAAAGAGCATACCATTAACAATGGATTTTAGGGGGTTGGAAATAAATGCGCAGTTTAACGAACTCACCCTAAATCCTTCTCTTAGAAAGAGAGGGACTTTTAAGACACAGCGAAGCAGCTCCTTTCCTTTGTAAGAGAAGGGGACCGGGGAGGAGTTCTGTTATTTTTGATTACGTATTTCTACAAACATATAACTCCTATGGAATTAAATTAATATATGTTTACGTCCCGTAGATATTGCCAAATGGCATATCCATATCATATCGCAATATCCTAATTTGCGCCAGATGTCAATTGTTTATTTGTTCTAAGTTGTAAATTGCCATTTGAGGCAACTACTGGAGTTAAATATTTACTATCTCAAAGAAAATTTATCATATTCAATTATGCATATATTTATAAATCAAAATCTAATTTTCGCACAGTCTCTATACGGCTGGGCTATTGATAAAATATTAGAATAATCAAGAAATAATAAAATGAATATTTATTTATTGAATGATGACTTTAACACAGCTTTTAAATCAATTGGTTAATGATACGATTGATAAGGATTATTTACTCCCGGGATTTAAAGCTGGACATGGAAAAATCTATTCAATGCAAATTGATTCTTAGACTCTTTCTATTTTTCAAATTTATTTTGGAAAGAACTGTTTAAAATCAATTTCTATAACATTCCTGAATAATGATAATTGAAATATTTTAATAATTACTTTTGCAATTTTAAAGATTCTTATTTACTTACATAAATAAATTCATTAAGTTATCCGGAAGATAAAGAAAGATTTTAGAATTAGATTTATGGACGGGGAAGATTGGGGCGAGCCGGCCGTATTAGAAATTGAATCTTTTTTAGCAAAGGATTACAGACATATTAAAATCATTTGGGGAGCTATTCTATCATAGCTGTTTGTAATTGTCAATTATTATAAATATCGATTTATTCATTATTCTAGATTTATTTAAATAATTAGCTCTTTTTCAATCATGCATCTTAGATAAAAGCGGCGGTATATCATGAAAAGATATCAACTTTTAATTACTATTATATTATTGGTTAATTGTATCGGCATTTCTCAAACTGCATCCGATTATTATTTCAATTTAAAAACAGGGAATTACTGGATATATCATACAACAGGAAACCCTAACTGGGAATCCAGGACCACAATAGAAAGAATCGATGGGACGGATAAAATAAACGGCACTACTTTTTATAAGCAAGTAGGAATTGAGGTTGCGGATACATCGCCTACGGACTCTGTAATCTTTCACATATTTTGGCTGAAGCAGGACAATCAAGGAAACGTTTTAATCGGCGCTTTTAGTGACCGCTATTCACTGCTTGACTCTGCAATTATTATAGACCCGGCACAGCCTTACTTTCCGAACGGATATCTTACCACAGGTTTTGCAACTCATCGTTATGATGAAGGAAGCAAACCATACATGACCGATTCGGTAGTAAGTGTAACAGAAACAGTAACAAATTTAACCGGCACATATAATAATTGTATTAAACTGATGGAATTGTACCAGGACTCGTCATGGAATAATGTTTTGCGTGAATACATATATTATGCAAAAGGCGTCGGTGAGGTACAGAGAGTAAGGGATATACCCGAAATGGATTCTCATATAAACAATCTTAGTCAATCTAATATTGTAACGGCAGTAGAAAAGCATAAGGCAAATATTCCCGGAGGATATTATCTTTATCAGAACTATCCTAATCCGTTTAATCCGGCAACAGCAATCAGCTATCAGCTATCAACGTTCAGCTATGTAACTCTAAAGATTTATGATGTGCTGGGTAGGGAGGTAAAAACACTTGTTGCAGGATATAAGGCTCAAGGGAAATATACAGTTAATTTTATTGCTAGTGATCTTTCAAGCGGAGTTTATTACTATCAACTTCATGCAGGAAATTTTGTGGATATGAGAAAATTAATTCTATTGAAATAGAAATACAAAAGCGGAATTGCAATGTCTAAGCTGCGGCAGAAATTATTAAATAACTGTGCATAATGCAGTAATTAATATTATTAGGGAGTAAAGTTTATGAAAACCTACATTTGTTTTTTATTTTATATTTTAGGTATAATGAATATCTTAACGGAAAGTTCTTATGCACAGTGGGTAAGGACAAACGGAGCATATGGGGCTGCTGCTTTTGCCTCCAAAGGCAGCAATCTTTTTGCAGGAACAGAAGGATACGGGGTCTCTATTTCCAATGACAATGGGAACAGTTGGAACGTAGACAACTCTTGTTTGTCCAAAAGTTCAGTATATGCTCTTGCTGTAAAAGATAATTTGATTTTCGCGGGGACTTCAGGCAGCGGTGCATATATTTCGTCTAATGACGGAATAAGCTGGTTGGCAGTAAATAACGGTTTAGGAGAAAATGCAGCAGTTTGGGCTTTTGCGGTCATAGACAGTAATTTGTTCGCCGGGACAAATCTCGGGGTCTTCCTTTCAACCGACAACGGTAATAAGTGGACACCAATGAATTCAGGCTTAACGGATCTTTCTATCAGTAATTTTGCTGTCAAGGGCTCTAATCTTTTTGCCGGCACACAGGGCGGTATTTTTCTTTCTACCAATAACGGCAGCAGCTGGAAAGATGTGAGTTCGGGACTAGCCAATAAATTTATTAAAGCACTCACCTTCAGCGGTACTAATCTGATTGCCGGAACTTCAACTGCTGGAGTTTATGTATCCACCGATAACGGAACTGGTTGGGTTGAAGTAAATAACGGCTTAGCTAACAAATATATAGAAGATATTGCAGTAAGCGGAATGAATATATTTGCCGGGACATGGAATGGAATATTTCTCTCCACTAACAACGGCATAAACTGGGAATCAGTTAACACCGGCTTGACAAACACTTATTTCAGGGCGCTTACAGTGAACGGCGGTTATATATTTGCCGGCCTAAATGCTGAAAAGATCTGGCGAAGGCCTCTGTCCGAAATGATTATAACCGGCATTGAAAAAGACGAAAATAATTTACCTGAGAAGATTTGCCTTGAGCAGAACTATCCTAATCCGTTTAATCCGGCAACAGCAATCAGCTATCAGCTTTCAGCGTTCAGCTATGTAACTTTAAAGATTTATGATGTGCTGGGTAGGGAGGTAAAAACACTTGTTGCAGGATATAAGGCTCAAGGGAAATATACGGTTAATTTTGATGCTAGTGAACTTGCAAGCGGAGTTTATTTCTATCAACTTCACGCAGGAAATTTTATAGCAGCTAAAAAGCTATTGCTGTTGAAATAATAATTAAGACAACGATTCAATAAAGCCGTATCTGTCCAATTTATTTAACGGCAGGTAGAAATATACTTACTAAATGAAGTTACGCAAATGCTAGTTTTTGTCATATTGAGCGAAGTGAAATATCTCAAAATTATTCAAAATAGTAACCTTGAGATTCTTCGCTCCGCTTAGAATGACAGTATTGCATAACTTCAGTTACTAAAATCCGGTTAAGAAATTTTATACTCTATAACACACCAAAATAAGATATTCAAAAATAAAAGCATTACGATTTAATATTAAATTATCCTTAAATATCATATCAGTCCAAAGTAACGGGAAAGAGTATATCATTATCAATGTATTTTATCCATTGGAGAGGATATTTGAGATGCTTATTTGATTTAACGGTTTTAATTTATCTACTGAAGGTAGGCCGTTTTTTG
>Ga0075269_10000132_pt1 | contig 12469 bp, 10 predicted proteins | sample SF_Rice_5C_0N_10_FD_69773 | JGI IMG/M metagenome (GOLD analysis project Ga0075269, IMG submission 69773) | Rice paddy soil microbial communities from Twitchell Island, California, USA - SF_Rice_5C_0N_105 | ecosystem: Environmental > Terrestrial > Soil > Paddy field/soil | place: USA: Twitchell... | reverse complement strand
TGCAAGACGAGGATTATTATAGATCAGCTTCTTAACTTCCGTAAAATTCTTGGAACCTTTACCTTCAACCATGTATGTAAAAAGTGTCCAGGGCGAGCCGCTGAAGCCGATAAGCGGAACTCTGCCGTTCAATTCCTTTTTTGTAATCGAGACAGCATCAAGAACAAATTTCAAATCTTTGCTTGGGTCGATTTGTTTTAGCATCCTTGCATCATCCTCGTTCCTTAATGGATGATGAAATACCGGGCCGCGGCTTTCTATCATATCGAATTTCATCCCCATCGCCTCTGGAATAACGAGTATATCCGAAAAAATAATTGCTGCATCTACTCCGATAATATCTACCGGCTGGATTGTAACTTCCGCTGAAAGTTCTGGCGTATGACACATAGTTAAGAAGTCGGCTTTATCCCGGACTGCGCGGTATTCATGTAAATATCTTCCTGCTTGACGCATTATCCAAATGGGTGTACGTTCAACCGGTAACCTTTTGCAGGCTCTTAAAAATAAATCATTCTTTAAATTGTTCAATTTATATCTCTTTTTTTACTTAATTCCATGCACAGTTCTGTTTTTTCTGCAGGCTGTATTTTGTAATCTATTTATAATATTCAATGATTGCTTTTGCCAGGCCGTCTATTGTATATTCATCCGGCATAATATCAACATGTACATGTCTGTTCTCAATCGCCGTTCTTGTAGAAGGGCCGATGGCTGCAACTTTGAATCTGTCAAAGTATTTAACAGGATTGACTACTTTCAAAATTTGAAGAAAGTTTTCAAATGTTGACGGGCTTGTGAATATAAAAATTTCCGGTTTACTTTGATTTAATATCTCAAGACTACTTTTAATATTTTCTTCAGAAGGAAGTGAAACGTTATAAACCGGCACGGATTTTATTTTCGCGCCAAGTGCCTCCAGTCCTTCGGGAAGTTCTTCACGGCCGATTGCTGAACGAGGGATAAAAATCAGCTTCTTCTTTAAATCATAATTCGTCAGCTCCTCTACAACTCCTAATCCGCTGAATTTCTTAGGGATAATATGTACCGGAATTCCATATCTTTCACAAACTGCTGCAGTTTTATTTCCAACGGCAACAACATTAACTGAATCATAATTAACATTTATATTCAGCTCCTTGCATCTTTGAATATACATTTTGACTGAATGAGCGGATGTGAAAATTATAAAGTCAACAGGGGTACTGCTTTTAACTACCGAATCGAACTCATCCCAGCTTTCCGGAGGAACAATATCAAGCGTAGGAAATATTATTACGTTTGCACCCAACTGTCTAAATACTTCTGACGATTCTTTTGATTGATCCACAGTACGAGTAATTACTATTGTCTTACCGCTCAACTGGAACATTTTGTTCTCCTCGTAAGCTGAAAATAATCCATGCAGTACAAAATCAAATATCCTTTCCCGTTCTGCAATCATCACCTCATCTTGGAAATTATTTTCAATGCCTCGTTGAGTTGCACCGTATATACTGCCCAAAATCAAATCGACAGCAAAACTTTCTTCAATATTTCTGAATAAACCTTCTGATTTTCCTGTTTTAATTATTACTCCAAGAATATTTTTCAGATCATTTTCCAGGTTTACTAGCTCCGAACATAGCTCGTGTTCTGCCTTCATGGATTCCTTCTGGTACATTAGGAAAAAGCTTTGATATTTCATCATAAACATATAAAGATGAATTATGAATGAATGAAGTGATTCGATACTGCTGGTTTCATCTTTAATTTTTTCCTTCAGTGAAATAGTCAGCTTCTCCATCCGCTGTTTCATAATTGAAAAATATAATTGTTCCTTCGACTCGAAGTAATTATAAACCGTTCCTTTTGCAATAGACGACAATCTCGCGACATCTTCCATCATTACTTCATGATAACCCTTTTGCGAAAAGAGCTTTGCCGCTGATTCGATTATCCTCTTACGTTTCTGTTCTTTTTTATTTTCTATTTTTAGTCCAGCATCCATCAACTAATATTGTATTCCTATTTCAATCTCGCAGTCTTATATATCTCATTAAGGATTTCTTTCGCACCCGCTTTCAATAAATCCATCGCAAGATTCTTTCCAAGCTTCTCAGGTTCAAATTTGCTTCCTTTTGCTTTTTTACGAAAAATTACAGTGCCGTCAAGTGAGCCAACCACTGCATCCAGATAAAGTCCGTTAGTTTTAACTTCTGCTAATGCACCTATCGGGACCTGGCATCCTCCTTCAAGAGTTCTGAGTAAAGCTCTTTCTGCCAAAACAGCTTTATAAGATAATTCATCATGAAGCTGACTAAGAATTTCATCAACAAAATTATTTTCTTCATTTATCTCAATTGCTAATGCTCCCTGGCCCACTGCAGGGAGTATATCATCTGTGCTAATATAAGAAGATATATATTTTTGCAGCTTTAATCTCTCTACACCTGCACGCGCGAGAATAATACCGTCCCACCCTGACTGTAGAAATTGTTTAATCCTAGTTGGAACATTACCTCTTAGCTCTTCAATTTGGATATCCGGACGAATATGAAGAAGCTGGCTTTTCCTTCTCAAAGAACCGGTGGCGATAACCGCATTTACTTTAAGCGATTGTATAGTTGTTCCTTTCTTTTTCGAAATCAAAACATCTTCTACAGAATGACGCTTTGTAATCGCCGCCAGTTTAAGCCCAGATGGCAATTGGGTTTGAAGGTCTTTTAAGCTATGGACAGCAAGGTCAATTTCATTGTCCAGAAGCGCTTTCTCAAGCTCCTTGGTAAATAAGCTCCTGTCTCCAATCTTCGATAACGCTACATCAAGGATTTTATCGCCTGTAGTTTTTATAATTCTTATTTCAGCAGTAATGCTCTTGCTTTTTTTCTCTATTTCTTTTTTAATGAAATTCGATTGCCATAAAGCAAGCTCGCTTCCACGAGAGCCTATTACTACTTTTCTTTTCAAACTATTTTTCCTTGTCATTCTTTTTATCCATTCCGAACAGTTCACGGATTATGCTTATCTTAATTGCAGCCTCATCACTATTTGTTCCGTTCTCGCCGAATTTCTTCAGCTCGACAGTTGGATTGTGAAGGATCTTATTTACTATCCGCTTTGTAATTATTTCGACCTTCTCCCGATCTTCAGGTGAAAATCTATTCTTATTCTTTTCAAATTCTTCAGCTCTTATCGACTCAAAGAAATCTCTTAAATCTTTTATCGCTGGCGCCGCTTCTAAGGAATTGAACCACGAAAGAAATCCTGCAAGCTCTTCATCAATAATCTTTTCTATCTTCGGTATCTCTTCTTTCCGCTTAACTAGATTTTGCTGAACAATTATATTGAGAGAGTCTATATCGTTATAAAAAACATAATCTATATTTTTTACTTCAGGATCAATATCACGAGGAATAGCGATATCCATTAAAACACATGAATTGTAATTTCGTTTCTTCATCAATACTTTAATATCATCATTTGTCAAAACCAGATTTTCAGCACTTGTAGCACTTAAAATAATATCAAATTCATGCAGAGAGTCTTTGAAGTTGTTGAATGGGAGTATTTTTGCGTTAAGGCTTTCTGCCAGTTTTTCAGCACGTACATATGTACGGTTTGTTATCGTAAGGCTACCTATACCCCTTTCCTTTAGATGTTTCGCAGCAAGTTCACCTGTCTCGCCAGCGCCTATTACAAGTGCTGACTTCCTGCTTAGATTTGAATATATTTTTTCAATTAATTGTACTGCTGCATAGCTTACAGTTACGGCTCCTTCGCTGATGCTTGTTTCGGTTATAGCCCGCTTGCCTGCCCGGACTGCCGAATCAAAAATACGTTTCATTAAGAACCCAGCATAGTGGTTTTCCTCAGCTAGCTGGAATGAATCCTTAACCTGCTTAAAGATCTGGTTATCACCGACCATAAGAGAATCTATTCCGCATGCAACGCCAAATAAATGCCTTATTGCGCTGCCGGAAACATAATTCTGGAAGTTATCTGAAGTAATCCCTGAAACCGATTTTAATTGTACAAGCGAATTTTGAACTTCATTAAGAGAAATATTTTGAGAAACAGGAATGCCGTATATTTCTGTTCGGTTGCATGTAGAAATAATCAGTCCTTCGCTGAATAGCTTTCCTTGTATTAACTTGAAATATTCTTTTATCTCTTCGGAATTCAAGTACAAAGCTTCACGAAGCTCTACTGATGCTGTTTTGTGATTTATCGATGTCGCTAGAAGGTTCATAATTCTTAATAAAATGAATGAAAGCTTCTGGCTAAAAAGTTAGTAACTATAGTAGAGAAGATGGCAATTACAAAACCTACAATGGAAAGCATGATTACTTTTTTCCCTTTCAACTTGCCGAAAAGCTTGGTAAAAATCCCGATTCCATATATAATCCAGACAATAGAAGTTCCGATTAGCTTTGGGTCCGCATAAGAAAAATTCGGGAATGCTCTTGGCAGCCAAATTATTCCTATAATGATTGCAATTGTTAAAAGCACAAATCCGATGATTGCAGAATAAAAGCTCATCTTCTCTAGTATCTCAAGGCTCGGCAGCCTATCGAATATCAATCCGAACTTATTAAGCCTGATATCGTGGTAAAGGATTAAATAAAGAAAACCATAAACCGCAGATATTGTAATTGCCGAATAACCGAGAAGAGCATTAAATACATGAATACCAAGAAGATGACTCCTCAAAACTTCTTTAACCTGATAAACATCCGGTATGTAGAAAGATGAGATGATCTGAAAGATTATTGAAAAAATAATTATAAAGGGGCCTGTGCCTCTTATATCTGTCAGTAATTCCAAGATGAAATATGAAAAACTAACTGCAAAAGCTAGTAATGTAAAAATTTCAAATACGTTGGTAATCGGCGGGTGATCGAAATGAATTGACCTTAATAGTAAATATAAAAAGTGAAAGAGTAATGTGAGAAATAGAAAAAGCCGTTTAGAATTTGCAAACTTTTTCCCGCCTTTCATAAAATCATATGAATAAAATCCAAATGTAATTATATAAAGAAATGGCAGTACTATGTTTAAAAAATCTATTACGGCTTTCATATATATTCCTATAGTGACTTATCGGTGCAAAAATACACAACCGTTAGCTTTCTAGCAACAATTATTAGACCAGTCAGTCATTTATACGTTGGGTTTTTTTTTGCTGCTTAAAGTATTAGAATACGGTTAAATTTTCAAGGTTTCTAATAGATTTCCTTTTTTATAAGCTCCAAAGGATTAACAGATTGAGAACTAAATTCTATATAATCGTAAAATTTTGCGTTAACATTCTTATATTTAGTTACAGAAGAAGTATGCAATACGGCAATAACATCTCCTTTTTTAATATAATCTCCTATCTTCTTATTAAATATTATACCTGCTTTATGATCTATGAGATCATCCTTAGTTTTTCTTCCGGCACCTAGCTCCAAAGCAGCCATTCCGATCTCAAAGTTGTTTACTGTTTTTAAATAACCTTCTTCCTTGCTTATAATATTTTCTATTACTTTTGACTTGGGATATTTATCCGGGTTTTCAATAATACGGGTATTTCCGCCTTGCAGACTGACTAAATTCATAAACTTTTCAAAAGCCTTTCCGTTGTTAATTAATTCTTGAGAAATTTCTTTTCCTTCTTCAATTGATGAAGCTTTATTTCCTAAGAATATCATTGCGCCGGAAAGAGTTTTGCTAAGCTCTAGTATATCTCCTTTGGCTTCACCCTGTAATACTTTAATAGATTCATAAACTTCCAGCCAGTTGCCGATATAATTTCCAAGCGGCTGGTTCATATCGGAAATATAAGCAATTACTTTTTTGCCAAAGGATTTTGCTGTATCAATAAGTGAATAGGCGAGCTTTTCAGCATCTTCTAAATTTTTCATGAACGCACCGCTTCCGGTTTTTACATCAAGCACTAATCCGTCTATTCCTTCGGCCAGTTTCTTACTCATTATACTTGCAGTAATTAACGGGATGGATTCTACAGTAGCCGTAACATCCCGTAGCGAATAAATCAACTTATCTGCAGGCGCAATATCTTTTGTTTGTCCGATTAAAACGGCGCCGCATTTCTTTAATACAGATTTATATTCAGCTAATGATAAATTAGTTCGGAATCCCGGAATTGATTCAAGCTTGTCGAGTGTTCCGCCAGAATGGCCGAGCCCTCTACCGGAAATCATAGGAACATTTATTCCAGCAGCAGCAGCAATAGGGGCAAGGATTAACGAAGTTTTATCCCCAACTCCGCCAGTGGAATGTTTATCTACTTTTATACCCGGAATGGATCTTAAATCTATTACTTTCCCGCTGTACAGCATTGCTTTGGTTAAAGAAGCGGTTTCCTCTTTATTCATCCCGTTAAGAAAAGCAGCCATTAAAAATGCTGAGAACTGATAATCGGGTATTTTATTCTTCGTATAAGATGATATTAAATAATCAATTTCCTTTTCGACTAATGATTTCCCATCCCTTTTTTTACGGATTATTTCAACGGTGTTCATGTTTTTTCCCTATTCTATAAGACATATTTTATATAGCCTAAAATTAGTGAATTCTATATTAAATAATACTTACATTTCTGAATATACACTACACATATCAATATAAAGTACTAATTTCATCAGAAGTAGAGCGGATGTGGAGCGGAGGTGGAGCGCATGTGGAATGAATGAGGATCCTTTTAGAATAAGGGTAGACTTTAAGAGAACTAACTAACTGAAGTTACGCAAAGCTGTTGTTCTGAGCGGATCGAAGAATCTCAAGGTTACGGTTTAGAATAATATTGAGATATTTCGCTACGTTTAATATGACAAAAACTAACATTTGTGCAACTTAAGTTACTAAAATACTAAATTATTATTACATTTTTTAATTTGTACGACCCTTACGATTTGATTATTTTTGCAGCTCAATCTTATTAGGAGTTCGCAAAGGAAAATGTTATTTAAGACAAGAACGCATACTTGTGGTGAGTTAAGGGAAAGCTATATTGGAGAAAATGTTGTATTGAACGGGTGGGTAGATACAAGACGCGATCTCGGGGGCTTAATTTTTATTGATTTACGCGACCGATTTGGGATTACACAGATAGTATTTGAACCTAATTATAGTAAGGAAGCACATGAAAGCGCAGGCGTCTTACGCAGTGAATTTGTCATATCAATTGAAGGTAAAGTAAGAAAAAGGCCCGAAGGCACTGATAATCCGGCAATAGCGACCGGTCAGATCGACGTAATGGTTAATAAGCTTATAATCTTAAATGAAGCAAAAACGCCTCCGTTTCCTATTAAGGATGGAATTGATACAAGCGAAGATATCAGATTAAAATATCGATATCTTGATTTGCGCAGGCCTTCAATTCAGAAGAATATGTTAATGCGTCATTCGATGTATCAGCTGGTTAGAAAATATTTTGATGAAAATAAATTCATAGAAGTAGAGACACCAGTCCTTATGAAGAGCACGCCTGAAGGGGCAAGGGACTATTTGGTTCCAAGCCGGCTTCATAAAGGAAAGTTTTATGCACTGCCTCAGTCACCCCAGCAGTATAAACAGCTATTAATGGTATCGGGGCTCGATAGATATTTCCAGATAGTAAAATGCTTCCGTGATGAAGATCTTCGTGCAGATAGGCAGCCTGAATTTACACAGATAGATGTTGAGATGTCATTCGTCGACCAGGAAAATATATTCGAAATAGTCGAAGGTTTGATGAAAGACTTATTTAAAGAAATTCTCAATAAAGAATTAACCACACCTTTACCCCGATTAACTTTTGACGAAGCACTTGAAAAGTATGGAAGTGACAAGCCGGATTTAAGGTTCGGCTTGGAGATGGTAACCTTAAACCATGTTTTCGAGAATACTTCATTCAAAGTATTTCAAGATCATATTAAGAACAAAGGAATTATTACCGGATTGCTTGCCCCAGGCTGCGGTGAATACACCAGGAATCAGCTTGATGTTATTACTGATTTTGTAAAGAAGCTGGGCGCCGGCGGCTTAATCTGGATGCGTGTAAAAGGTAATGACCTGGAAGCTCCTATTGCTAAATTCCTAACTGATGAAGAAAAGAAAAACTTAATAGAGTCATTAAAAGCAAAACCGGGAGATTTGATATTCATTCTCTCCGGTTCAAAACTTAAGGCACTTTCAATAATGGGCTCATTAAGATTAGAGATGGCAAGGAGACTGGATATTATTAAAACAGATTCCGCTCCTAAGCTGCTGTGGGTAACTGACTTTCCTCTTTTCGAATGGGACGAACAGACAAAAAGATTCTATGCTATGCACCATCCGTTCACATCACCAAAGCTTGAAGATGTTGAATACATGGGAACAGACCCGGCAAGGGTGCGTGCACGTGCTTATGATTTAGTTCTAAATGGAACTGAAATAGCAGGAGGAAGCATTAGAATCCACAATGCTGAACTTCAAGCCAAGATGTTCAAGGCCCTGGGCATTACAGAAGAAGAAGCAGAATATAAATTCGGATTCCTAATGAATGCATTTAAATATGGAGCTCCTCCGCATGGCGGAATAGCCTTCGGATTCGATAGAATGGCAATGATATTTGCAGGTGAAAGCTCTATTAGAGAAGTAATAGCATTCCCAAAGACTGCAAGCGCGGTTTCGATTATGGATGATGCTCCTTCAACTGTAGATGATAATCAGTTAAAGGAACTGCATATAAAAATCAGATAAAATTTTTAAATGAATTTGGTAAGTACATGCGTGTTGTTACTCTTGCAGACGGTGAAACTGCGCATAATGCTTTCCCAGCATAACTTCCGAATATAGAAGCCCTGAAAGGGCGTAATACCCATAACATAGGGCGAAGCCCTATGAACCCAAATGCAGAATGAACATATAAATTACACAATCAATCTAACCAACGCTGAAAGTGTGAAATAACATGGGGCAATCACTCGTTATAAATTACATACACATAGTCTTCAGTACTAAATATAGAGTACCGATGATATACCAGCCCGTGCAGGATGAATTATATAGTTATATAGGCGGAATATGCAATGAAATGGATTGCCAGCCTATAAAAATTGGCGGCTACCCCGACCATATTCATATCCTTTGTCTGCTATCAAAAAAAATTGCCTTGATGGATCTATTGGAAGAGACTAAATCGTCTTCATCAAAGTGGATGAAAACAAAAGGCAAGGAGCTAAAAGACTTTTACTGGCAGAATGGATATGGAGCGTTTTCAGTTAATCCATATGAAATTGATAGAGTCATAAACTATATAGAAAATCAAAAAGGACATCACGAAAAGAAAACATTTCAGGATGAATATAGAGCATTTTTGAAGAAGTATAAAGTAGAATATGATCAGCGATATGTATGGGATTGAAGATATCCCGCCCCTTCAGGGCTTTATCTTTCGGGGGATTCGCCTTTGTAGGGTTTGTCCTCCGTAGGATTATCACCCCGTTGGGATTATCCTCCTCCCGTTGGAAAAATCACCGGTTGGATTATCCTCCCGTATGATTATCCGCCCATTGGGATTATCCTCCCGTATGATTATCCCCCCGTAGGGCTCCGCCCCACGCTATTATATTTCGCTCTTTCAGAGCTAATCTATTGGGTGCTCTTGGTTTGTATTTATGACCCGATGGTAATGTTTACATTGTAGGATGGAGTTATTTTTTAATCATTTTAAACATCTATGTAGGGTGTGCGGATTTATGGGTTCTTATTCATAATACGATAAAATCGAAGGTCTCGTATTTGCATTATTACTGTTATCATCTCCCTGCCAGAAGGGCGATGTCAACTCACCGCCGGCAGGCCTATAATATACATGCACATTACCATTTAAATTAGCAGCGCCTATGCTAGTTATACTTCCATGTATATTACAATTACCGTTAAAATTAGCATTGCCTCCGGTATAAATTTGGGCATAAACACTTACATTTCCATTTGCATTTAAATCACCCATTGTATATAACCCTAAAGTACTACCATTTGGGTCTTCCGCCGATACCGAAACATTTCCATTTAATATTATGTTTCCTTTAACTATGAATACGCCGTATCCGGATACGGTTCCATTTAGATTTAAATCCCCGCCTACATAAATAATCTGCGGATTTGTTTTTGTCCCCAAAGTTATATTTCCGCTATAAGTTGCATTAGAAGCGTAAATTGTTGTAGCCTTACTTTTATAAGTATCGGGATTGAAAATAGGAATAGAAGATTGGGCAACTTTACTATAATTAGGGAGATCGTTAGGGTTTTGATTTGGTGTAATATTAGTTTTTAGTCTCGATGATGGATTTGAAGTGGCATTACCGCCGTATGTAAGAAACCCATCAATAGTATTATTTCCATTCATATTGAAATCAGCGTTAGTATGAACATCAGCATTCCATTGTTTATTGCCGTCGTCCTGAATATTTATGTTTCCATTCATAACAAAATTATTGCCAGTATTAATTGCATATTGCATGAATGCAGGAGGATTATTAACATTTGAACCGATATCGTTGGGAAGTTGGACCACCGCCATAATAGTTGCTGAATCTTTACCGCAAATACCAATAGAAGTAATTTGTCTAGCACTTGTTAAATTTGCAGAAGGGCCATTAGGATATTGGCCTGAGGTATTTACAACAGATACAGTAACCGATCCATTATTAAGTTGTTTGGTACTGCCTGTCCAGGTAGTATCGTCATTTAGATATCTTATAGCAAACTCAACACCGCTTTTAGCGAAATCTTTAGCTTCTTTTTTCTGATATTCGTGTACAGAATTTCCAACCATTTCATTGTTGCTTCGGTTAATATTAAGAGTAGCTATAGAAAGCAGCATGCCTCCGCCCATTAACAATATTAAAACCATTCTGCCCATAATAATTATTCTCTATAAATTTGGTGGATAAAACTTTCTTTGCCAGAAGGCTCCGATTGCATACCTAGAATTACTAAAGCCTTCTTTACTTAATTGCACCCTTACATTAATTCCTTTTATATTTGAAATATTATATGTTGAATTGCCTGCAGTATCAATCCCGGCAATATTCAAGCTTTTAACCGGTGAAGTCCATGATTTATACTGTGCATCCATTACAACTTTTCTACTTAATAAAAGATTATTATTTTGCCTTACAGTTGAATAAGTAATTGAATCGGTTGTTTGGTTATTGTCCAGGTCGGCTAAAAATGTAATTGAGCTGTCTGAAATACTTACTATTTTATTACCAGAGACACCGTAGCCAAGCTTGTTAAAATCATACTCAATTACATCTCCTAATGATTGGGATGTATATTGAGTTATCTCATTAAGCTTTGTTTCTTGAGATTTATTGTTAAATGTAATCATCAATCCTACTAATCCTAAAACGATTACCGCGCCGATCAGATAAGAGGCTATTATGTCTAATGATTGATTCATGCTTTATTATAATCAATTAATAACTTTTATAAGCATACATAAATAAAGTATCCTTCATAAAAGGACTTTTTACAGCGACCTGAATCCTTTTAGTTCTTGATAGAGAGTTAATAACAGAGCCGGGGTTATTATCATCTACGTAATTTACATGTACTAAAACATTAAAAACTCCGGCACGAGGGGAAGTATCTGCAACAGTATAACCATCATAATCATCGACATCATTATACGTAGCAATTGTTTCACCGGAATCCGGTCCGAGCAAATTTACGGAAGTGAATAAATTATTTTTATACGGGGGATTACCGATAGTATTTTGATCAAAAGCTTTTCTACTAATCATATTCAGAACATTTTGACCAGCATTAGTTGCTGTATTAATATATTCGGAAGCATCGGTCTGGCTGCTGGAAGTAAGGATAATTTTATTTACGTTGAGAGCCAAAAGAGAAAATAAGGCTAAACCGCAAATAGTTAATAATGTTTGTACGCTGCTCATATTATATACTTAAATTTTTTCCTTATTAGGCAAATATTGTGCCTTACTTAATATACTAATTTAATAACTAATAAAGGCAATATATGTTTCAAATTGGATTTTGTGACACAAAAGGATAAATGATAAAACAAAACAAGAATAATATGCCATTTTTATAAATATCGAATATTCTTCACTATTTTTTACAGAATCAACTATCTGAATTGAATAATCATTATCTGTTTAGATAAACAATGGCAGCTTAGCAAAGAAGTGCTAAGAACTCACCCTAAATTCCTCTCTTAAAAAGAGTAATGTCATTAAGTTAAAGGATAGTAGAGAATTTTTAATAATAACATTAACGCCTAACTTTAGTTAGGTGGACTTTAGTGGCTGAATAATATAATTATTAACTATTTTAACAGTTTACCATAGTTATAACAATCAGGCAATATAAAAGCAGTGGTGTGAAGCAAGTGGGAGTAAACGGTTAAAACCGTTAATGTGTAAATGCGCTTTATTCATAATCACCTAACTAAAGTTAGGTGTTAATGAAAAATGATGCGTCA
>Ga0075269_10000131_pt1 | contig 12548 bp, 12 predicted proteins | sample SF_Rice_5C_0N_10_FD_69773 | JGI IMG/M metagenome (GOLD analysis project Ga0075269, IMG submission 69773) | Rice paddy soil microbial communities from Twitchell Island, California, USA - SF_Rice_5C_0N_105 | ecosystem: Environmental > Terrestrial > Soil > Paddy field/soil | place: USA: Twitchell... | reverse complement strand
TTATTGCCTAAATATCGAATGAATAAATATTCTTTAGTTCTTATCTCATATTTAATTATTGCGGGGACGACAAAAGCTCATGTTCTTCATTCGGAATTCAAATCAGTAAAAGACTCAACCAAATTGGCTGAACCAATTAAGCATTTAAAAATTAATAATGAAGACATAACTCAGCTTACCTGGTATCAGATGATTACCGAAGTTCCAAAGGATGAATATTCATTTTTCAGGAATACTTTCTCAGCTTCAGATATCCCGACTGTAGGCGGAATAGCCGTGCTTACCGGTACTTTAATGCGCTTTGATAAATCCGGCTGGGTTTATGATAAAAATTTATATCATAGCTCCTCGCTTTTCCGCAACACTTCGGATGTATCTGTTTATATAGGTAACGGCCAATTTCATTTTATTTTATCCGCTTTGTTTGCCACATATGGAATAATAGATCAAAATCAAACTGCACTAAAAACTGCAAGTAATATAGTTGAAGCAGAGCTATCTGCCGGACTTCTTGTACAGATATTAAAACGCGTTACTGGAAGAGAAAGCCCGGGAGGTTCAGATAAATCATTAGGAGACTGGAAATTTTTCCCCAGCATTAAAGAATATCAGAAAGATCAGCCAAAATATTATTCATTTCCATCAGGCCATCTAGCAGCCACTACCGCTGTATTAACAGTTATAGCAAATGACTATCCGCAATTCACATGGTTCAGGCCGGTAAGTTATTGTGCATTAGGCATACTTGGTATCAGTTTAGTAAGCCATGGAATGCATTGGTACAGCGATTTACCATTAGGTTTTTTTATAGGATATTCTATTGGGAATATTGTTGCCCCTGAAATTAAATTATCTAAAAGTAAAAATGACTCCAACTCATCAAAGATTCTGCTTGCACCAGCCCTTGGTAATAATAACATTGGCATAAATCTGGCATATATTTTTTAAGAGTTATTGATATTTTTTTTTAGCGGGAAAGAATTAATAAGCCATTCCGAACGGATAGCTATGACAGGTGATATGAGTACTAATCTTACATTTTTACCTTTGCAGGATTTATTCTCAATAGCATAAGCAAATTATAATAGATGCAATTAACTTATTACTGAAGTTTCGCAAAACTGTCATTCTGAGCGAAGCGAAGAATCTCAAGGTTACGATTTTGAATAATTTCGAGATATTTCACTTCGTTCAATATAACAAAAACTATAATTTGGGTAACTTCAGTTATTATAAATAAAAATGCCCGAAGAACTTCGGGCATTTATTTTTGAAAGTTATTAGTAAGATCACTTCAACAGCAGCCCTGATTTGACCTATCTGCCGACAAGCGAGATCGGGGTTTCTGATTAAATGATGGTATCATTTAATCATTAACATCTTTTTAGTAGAAATAAAGCTGCCGGAATGTAGAGGGTAAAAATAGATTCCGCTTGCAAGGTTGGCTGCATTAAAATTAAGGGGATATTTTCCCTGAGTTTTATAGCAATCATCAATTTTTCAAGTTGCATCATTTTTAGTATTTTAATGTATTGTTTAATAAAAATTACTAAACGCATTGAGAACTATTTACCTAAGAAAAGACCAGGATAATTTTATACGAAGAGTATTAATCGATATGGCTTATCTTTCAGCGGATAAAAAAATAAGACTTCCTAAGGCTTATTTTGAAGAAGGTTTGTACCTCCCATTCTTTAAGAACGGAAGTAAAGAGATTGATAAATATTATCTTTCAAAGGATAAAATTATATCTGAAGACCAAAACCATTATTTCTTCAAGTTCCCTTTCAAACCGGAACAAGTTGAAGACGCGGCGGTTTAAACAATTTATTATAGAGCTGACAGATTACTAAAGGTTCAACATCTCATTGTTCTAAAAATCCTATCAATTACATTATTGAACCACTCCGTGGTTCCAAATTTATGTTTGAATGTTAGCCATGGATTTCATCCATGGCTATATACATTGAACTACTCCGTAGTTCAATTGAATAATTTAAAATATGAGTAATATTTATAATTCTACCACTAAAACTTTATTTCTCATGCCACTTATTTTCTACAAGTGAATCAATAATCTGCTGTCCTCTATGCCCGAAAAGCGGATGGTTCTCTTTTGATAATTTATCTGCCAGACTAACTGCAATTTTGCTGGAGGGGTGTCCTGTCCTATTAGATTCTTTTAGCACTGCTAAGCATGTCTGATGGATTGAATGCTTCCATCCGGCCTGAAGGTGCTGTTCTATTGCGGGGTCATTATTAACATATCCGTACTGTTCATTTGCACAATTAACTATTCCCATTCTATTGGTAAGGAAATCCGGTACGTAAATTATTCCTCTCTTATTCAGTTCCTTTCCGTCCCTCACAGGATCTTCAAGCTGATTGTTAGCAGCTCCGCATATTATTCTAGCTTTTATTTTAGATATAGTACCGGGATTTAATATTGCGCCTGTAGCACAAGGGGACAATATATCACACTCAGTCTCAAAGATTGAAGTATCTAACGGATCAACCACATTAGCTTCAAGATTTTTCCCTTCAAGTTCCGCTTTTAATCTTTCCACATTGTTAGATGATACATCGCATGCAATAACCTTATTTACTTTCTCTTCAAATAAATACTTTATTAAATGCCCGCCTACGTTTCCCATACCTTGTACGGCAATTGTCTTTCCTTTCAGAGTATCATTCTTTAAGAACTTTAAAGCAGCTTTAATACCGGCAACCACGCCGCGTGCAGTAGGTATAGAAGGATTACCGCTCCCTCCTAAATTAAAGGGGATGCAGGTAGTAAATCTAGTCATTGAAAATATATTGGACATATCCGCTACATTCGTTCCGACGTCCTCTGCAGTTACATAGCAGCCGCATAATGACGTCATTAATTCACCGTACTCTTTATAAATGGATGCTCTTATTTCAGGGTTATTTTTATCATAGGAAGGATTATATGCCATTACGCCTTTCCCGCCACCCCACCATAATCCGGCTAGGGCATTTTTATGAGTCATTCCCTTGGATAACCTTAGTCCATCGCGCAGATAATCTTCCATATTATTATAGCTCCAGTAGCGTATCCCTCCTGCTGCTTGGCCTCTGTTTGTCCTATGAACGAAAGCGCCCTGAAGTGTTTCATATTTTTTAGATAACTGGAAAAACATGCCTTCATGGAAATTGAAATCTCTTTTATCCTTATTCATAAAGTCTGCAATCTCTTGCAATACTTTATGTGAGCTTATGACCTTTTTCTTTTTCTTATCATATATAAAATAAAAGCGATTGATATTGTTATTCTTTAGGAACTCAACGAATTCCTGAGCTGAGAAGCTAAGTAAGCCTTTTGTCTGGTCCATGCCGGTGCCCCGAAATTTATTTATAATAATGGTACAAATTTATAATTATCTTTAGATGAAAAAAACTAAGTACTATTATTATTGCTTTCCAAATTAAATGTAAAAAAGTAAATAAGTTTGGGACATAATGTGTTTTGTAAATATTTTAATCTGATTTATATTTAATTAGTATTATGCTATCCTAAACATTTTTATCTTTACTGATAAAGGAATAAAGTAATAAGGTTTTAGTGTCGATTTTTTATTGTTATTACTAAGGTGAGAAAACACTTAATAAGGTTCCTCTTTAATCTTAATTATTTGATTTATCGAGAGGATAATAGCGGGTTAAAACCTTATAGGTAGTTAAAAGCTAAGTAACAAAAATCCCCATCCAATAAATAAACCTTATTACTTTATTCTATGTATAAACCACAGCTATTTTTCTTATTGCTTAGAAAGTATATTTTTACCTGTCGGTAGATTAATTGGACAGAAATGGCTATTATGATTTCGAATAAAAGGAGTAATAATGAAATTATTTATTTTTAATACACTTAAAATTAACTAAGGCAATGAATATAACTGACCTTGAAAAATTAAAAGCAAGGCTTCCTCTTTATCCAGGTATATTGAGGAAAGATGAATATCTTAATTCCGCTGTGTTAATCCCACTAGTTATGGTCAATGGCGGATATAATTTCCTTTTTGAAAAAAGAGCTGCTAATATAAGGCAGGGCGGCGAGGTATGCTTTCCGGGCGGAGAAATTGATACCGGCATAGATGTGTCATTCAAAGATACTGCTTTAAGGGAAACAGTGGAGGAATTAGGGATCTCGAAAGATAAAATATCCATTATCGGAATCCTTGATACTTTAATAGGGCCGATGGGAGTAACAGTAGATTCGGTTATAGGGGCACTTGATATAACGGAAATTACTTCACTGAAATTCGATAGTAATGAAGTAGAAAAAATATTTCTAATCCCAGTTTCCTTTTTTCTAGATAATAAACCGGAGAAATATTATGTCAGGCTGGAGATAAACCCAACGGAAATTGATAAGAATGGAGATAAGATAGAAACACTCCCAGCCAAAGAGCTTCAATTACCGGAGAGATATACTAAAACCTGGCGCGGCAGAAAACATCATATACTTGTATATAAAACTCCTGAAGGTATAATTTGGGGATTGACCGCTGCCCTTATTAATGAAGTTATAAGTAAGCTTAGCTGATAAATTCTTTAGAGGTTAAAAATAAACAGCCAGCCAAACAGTTTCTGTTCCAGGGTCTGTCCATTGTATTCTATGCTTAACATGAGGAGGAATAATTAAATAATCGCCTTTGCTCAAGTGAGTCGGCTTCTTCTCCCCCATAAATTGGAGCTTAGCTCTGCCCCGTATTATCAATACAAATTCATTTAGTTTCTGATCATACCAAAAGTCTTTTGGAGAAGAATGCCCTTTTGATATAATCCTTTCTATCCGAACGTCCTTAACATCGGATATCATCTCAATTACTTCCTTACTAAGATCCTCCGGAAGAACTTTAACAAGATTCTCTACTTTCATATCCCGCTTATCCTTTTAATTCTGGTAGAAAGAAAAACCTTTTTCAACAAATACCAATATCTTCCCCAATTAAATATAAATACCCTAGGACAAAGTTAGTAAATATTTTTTCAAGTAAAAATATATTTGAGATATCTTAGAGATAAGATTTAATATGCAGGATATATGCTTCGGGCCCGCCGGTCTGATATCCGGTAACACCGATTACGGAACCAGAGCTGTTTAATAAGACTATAGTAGGATATCCCTGTATGCCGAATCTCTGAGCTAACTGGTTATTATAAAACTTTGTCTCCGCACTCTGAGGGATATTCTCTGGAAAGTCTATTTTTACAAGTATAAGATTTTCTTTTGCATATTTAATAAATTCATCCTTTGAAAAGACTTCATTGGAAAGGCGCTTGCACCATATGCACCAGTCCGAGCCGGTAAAATCAACCAATATAGGCTTACCTTCATTCTGAGCAACAGCTTGTGCAGTTTCAAGATTATCGTACCACTTTAATGAATCAGCTTTATTGCCGCAGCCAAATGAGATTACTAACAATATAACGGTTAAAGAGCCTATTAGCTTTTTCAATTTCTCCTCCGGATATAGAATTACTAATAATGTAAAATATGATTATAACTAACAAAGTGTTTGATGAAAGAGAATAAAAAAAGGTTCACACTATATAATATTATTTTACAGCCTTAGGAGGCTTAAAAAGGTTTTTCCTTTTCTCGTATGCTTCTTTTGATATTCGAATATCTTCCAGGTACTTCGGTAATTCCTTTAATAAGAGAGCTTGAGGTCCATCAACCAAAGCTTTTATTGGATCAGGGTGAAAGTCCACCAATACCATATTGGCTCCTGAGATTACACCCTGGGCGGTTGCATGGAAGACATCGGGAATACCATCAGGTGAAGTTTCACGAGATCCTACAGAATGTGAAGGATCAATACATACCGGCATACGGGTTAGACGTTTTATTGCAGGTACAAGGCTGAAGTCAACCATATTTCTATGAGGCTCCGAGAAAGAAGTTTTCATTCCTCTTAAGCAGAATACCACCTTAGCATTTCCTTCGCTTGCAAGGTACTCGGCGGCATTGAGTGATTCATTAAGAGTTATACCAAATCCTCGTTTTAGAAGGACCGGGAATTCATTTTGCCTACCTATAGTCTTAAGCAGTTCAAAGTTCTGAGTATTTCTAGTCCCTACTTGAAGCATAACTCCAGTAGGCCTGCCTGTTAAATCAAGAGCTTCATTTATTTCATCAATATGATCTTCATGAAGTATTTCCATAGCAATTATTTTAATTGAATACTTACCGGCAAGTTCGAAGACATAAGGCAAGCATTCTTTTCCGTGGCCCTGGAAAGAGTATGGATTAGTCCGGGGCTTATAAGCTCCCATCCTAGTACATACCTGGCCATTTTCCTTAAGGGCTTTCATCATAAGTTCGACATGTTCTTTAGTATCGACTGCACAGAGTCCGGCGAATACATTAAGGTTATCCTGATCGAAACGAACTCCATTATATTCGAAGCCAGTTGCCCTCTTACTGTCTTTATGCCTTCCTAAAATTCTATATTCTTGTGAAACCCTAACTACTCTTTCTACAGCCGGTAAAGCTTCTATAGCCTCCTTGTTTAAAGCGGCAGTATCACCGAACAAATATATTTCAGTAAGCTTTTGGAACTTTCCTTCGACTTTATGCTTTTGAAGCCTTATATTATTTAATCCCTCAAGATAATCCCATGTCTTCTTAAAAGCAGCAGAATTCTCATCCGTATTCGGACGAAGTATAACAATCATCTAAATGTCCTCGCCTAATATATATAATAAAAGATCAGGCTTAAATTTAATAAAAAAGCAGATTTGTTTATGAGAGATGAGTATATAATACTGGCTATTTATAAGCTTATAAGAATAATTATTCATAAATATAAGGAAAGAGCCGCCAAATTTAATGACGGCTCCTTTTGGGTCTTTGAGGAATACCTTAACTGATTCAAGACTGATTAAAAAGTAGTTATCAGAGAACCAAACTCGTTCCCAACAAGGCGTTGGGAACGAGAGAAAGATATTAGGTAATTAGTTACGCAGTTAAGTTATTACTTCAAGAGAAGAAGCTTCTTAGTAGCTACAAAGTTACCGGCTTTTAACTGGTAGAAGTAAACACCGCTGGCTAAGTTAGAAGCGTTAAAAGTAATGTTATAAGTACCTGCGGGCTTCATTCCATTAACCAGAGTAGCAACTTCACTTCCAAGTATGTTATATACTTTCAAAGTTACCCTGCTTTCATTAGGTACATTGAATTTAATAACAGTACTGGGGTTGAACGGGTTGGGATAATTCTGATACAACTGATAAGAGCTAATAACAGACGGGGTACTTGAAACAGCAGTGACTGCTTCAGGAGTCATTGTGAATGATGAAGTGCTTGAATAATTTGTATTATAATCAAGCGATGAAGTAGATGTTGTTCCATCTGAATAGCCATAAGAAGAAGAAGTAACAGAATAACTTCCGGGGACAAGGCCGGTAATAGTATAGTTGCCATTCTGATCAGTAATACCGAATGAATAAACTTGATAATTAGCATCAGTAGCAAATACGATTGCACCAGCGATTGGATTATTTGAATTATCGGATACATGACCGCTGACAGTAGCTAAACCGGAATCGGGCTCATCAGTAACAGTAAAATCGACTCCGCTTATTAAACTTGAGGACATAATGCCAATAGAATCAGCATCTTTCCAGCGAAGGGTCTGGGTTCCATCAGTACGATAGTAAGTAGGCATATAGTCGCCTTCCGGGATTGCCAGTAATATATATTCGCCTGGATTCAAGTTTGAAAACTGATAGGCGCCTAAGGAATCGGAGAAGGTTGAATATCTCTTATGCATCTTGCCGGCAGCGCTCATATTTATTGCAAGGATTAAAGATTCAACTCCTGCACTATCGCTGTTCATTACGACGCCACTTAAACCGTTATTATAAACCGGTTTATGCTCAAGGAGGAAGTTTATATTGCTTGTATCGCTTGAGATCCCAATTCTATCAGCAGTAAGGAAACTGGATTTATCATTATAGAATTGAGGTAAGAAATCATGGTTCAGGGAATGAGCATAGACAACTACAGTATCGCCTTTGAGAACATTAACAGAGTAATTTCCCGAACTGTCAGTTACAGCATGATAAGTTCTGCGATGAAATGAATTATCTGAAACATTATAAACTTCAATCCATGCCTTGACCGGATTACCTAAAGAGTCCTTTACGTTTCCGGTAAGAGCGAATTTTTGAGGAGGGGTGCGGGGTACAAGAGTAAAGTTGAAATTCAAGCTGTCGCTTGATTTGAATGTTACTTTAGTTGCATTAAATATTCTGAATACGTTATTATAGAACTCAGGGACAAAGCCATCAGCATTAACTAAGATTATATAAGTACCCGGGAATAGATGAGCTTTATAATTTCCGTTACTGTCAGTTCGAACATTAGTCAAACCCCATCCGAACACAGGTATGAAAGAAATTCTACCATTAACAACTGCATTGCCGGAAGAGCTGCTTTTGAGGGATCCGTAGGCCCAGGCTTTAACAACATTGGTATCGAGAGAGGTTTCAACAGTATCGGAAGGTTTACTTTCGCCGCTTCTATTGACTTCGGTAACGTAATACGAATAAGTAGCCCCTCTAGTAACAAATCTGTCAATCCAGAAATCCATAGATACATGAGAATACAATTTATGGAAAGAAGCGGTATCAGAAATAGGTCCATCTTTTCTATAAATATTGAAACGAGGCCCGCTCATCATAACTGGTGTAGGGGTGGTAGATTGCCAGGCAAGTCTTACATAGATAAAATTACCCCAGTTTCCCTGTACTGCCGTTAAATTTGTCGGAGAATTAGGTTGAGCGAACAGCCCTCCAGCGAGAAGTAAAGAAAATAATAGAGCTGCAATACTTCTAGTTATCAGTTTCATAGTACACCTATAATTGTTGAAAATATTATGTTGAATCCTTTCTTAATAAAAAACAGGCGCAAGAACAACGCCCTTAAACCAACTTAACAGTATATAAAATCATGCCATTTAAGTAAGCATGTAATTTATAATTTATTACAAGTTTCTTCTAAATAAAATGCCTAATCGACTGCCTGGAAAATTATATAAACTGCCTGGTCGAGAGAGACTTCAGGCAGTTACCCTGGCATTATTATATATTTTTTAAGATTTTAATAAAGAGTATGATTTAGACCGCCAAACAGCAATAAAGTTTAATCTCATTATTTGTAAATCACATGAAAAGTTTTCATAGGAATTTTTTTCTTTCACTAGGTAAAAATTTCTTTTTTATAAATCAGAAACAGCAATTAACTTTTGAAATTTTTAATCAGTTATTGAGAATTAGCTCGATAATCAGGATGCAATTTTTAAATGAACGGATATTAAAAATGATAGTGAATTAAAAGCAAAAGAAAAAATAATCAAGAAGTCATAAAAAAGTGATGTGAATTTTAATTGACAATTTAGAATGTGCAAAATAGATCTTATGTTATAGCTAAAATTCGTACTAGATTAGTGAAATGCTTAATTATTTAATAAGAGCTCTTATATAAATACAATATTTGGCAGGCACACTATGACATTTTGACAGACTATACATACAGAAAAGTTAGGAAGGATTCATATGCTAATAACAGGGCATTTAAAGGCCACTCAGGTACTAATTAGGGATACATTAGAAATGAATTATATTGGAGGAGAACAGTTAAAAGTATGACAGGAAGTCAGGCAAATTTAGGAGTTCTACAATAATTGAAAGAGGCATAAAAATTATAAAGGACAAAGGAGGCAGCCTAAACATTTAAAGAACAAAATTAGGTTGACAAAATGTTAACAAGGGGCCAGCTTAAAGGCAGTTAGATTTTTAGTTAAAACACAATTAAGCTTCACTAGTTATTGGTTTTAATTTTAGCATCATTAAAGAGGAAACCACGGCAAAAAAGAAAGCACCGATCCATAAAGTAGAGGAGCCGTAATTTTCCAGCACAGCTGTGCCAATCCAGGGCCCGAAAGTAAAGGAAAGATTAAATATTGTTTGGTAGATTCCCATATATTCGCCGCGGCGGTTGGCGGGGGCGATCTCCGACATATAAGCAGAGCTGGCGGGGAAAATAATCATCTCCCCGAAAGTCCAGATAACAATAGTAAGGCTGATGCTGTAAATATCTTTTGCAAAAGCCATACCTCCGAAGCCAATCCCGCAGAGGATAGACCCGATAGACAGCAGCTTTCTATCAGTCCAATGATTTAAAGTATTATTGAGGGGAACTTCGATAAAAATAATGAGGACGGTATTTATAGTAAAAAGAATTCCATAAGTAGCGGCAGAGAAATGAAGATCACGGACAAGGAATACGGGCATACTTGACTGGTGCTGGAGATAAATCATTGGTATTGGAAGAAGAGCAAGCATAAAATACAATAGTCTGGAATCGGAGAATATTTTCTCCTTAATTTTCCCGGCTTCAACTTTTAATAATTCTTTTTTATGAGCTTCATGTTGGTGAAAGTTTTTCTGTGAAGTCATTATAAGAAAAATGCCGGAAATTATAGAAGTAATTCCGTCTACATAAAAAATATAATGGAAGTTAAGCAGAGCTAAGAAGCCGCCGGCGACCGGGCCGATGCTCATTCCAATATTTATGGCGAGGCGGTTTAAGGCGAAAGCCGGCCTCCTCATATTTGAATCGACAATATCTGAAATTAAAGAGAGATTAGCTGGCCTAAATGCTTCGCTTATTACCGATAGTAAAAATGTAACAACGATAATCATTGTAAACTCGGTAACAAATGAATAAGCAAACATCATTAGGCCTGAGGCAATCAGAGAGAGCTTCATAATTCTCAAAGAGCCAATATTATCGCTAAGCTTACCAATTATGGGTGAAGTTATAAGTGCCCCTAAGCCATAAAAAGCCAGCACAAACCCTGCTCTCTCAGGAGTTATGCCAACTTTCTGAGTAAGATAAATTGCGAGAAACGGCAGCACCATAGTACCCGATCTGTTAATAAGAGTTGCCGCAAAAAGAAGCCACATACTTTTAGGAAGGTTTTTTAAACCGCGCCATGGATTCATATGTCAACAAATTATAAATATGGGGAATGAATATAAGTAATATTTTTTGAAAGCTATTATAGTTAATTTGACATTAAGCATAAGTGAAAATAGATTTACAAACATAATTACCAAAGGTTATTTATGAAAAGGAGATCATACAGGTTAATCAAAGTAGGTTCACTCAATAATCTAAATTTAGTTACAGAGGAATTAGGCTCACCCGGAGAGAATGAAGTTACAATAGAGATTAAAGCGATCGGCTTAAACTTTGCGGATGTATTCACAATAGCGGGGCTTTATAAGGCTTCACCTAAGGAGAATTTTATACCGGGACTGGAATTCAGCGGAGTTATAATAGATAAAGGTAAGAACGTAAAAGACTTTGATATAAATGATAAAGTAATGGGCTCAGTAAAATTCGGCTCATATACTACCCATTTAAATCTTGATCACCGCTATATAGTTAAGCTACCTGGGGGATGGAAGTATGAAGAGGGCGCTTCTTTTATAGTCCAGGCGCTTACTGCATATTACGCATTGGTTAAGCTTGGTAATATAACCCCAAATCAGACTGTGTTAATTCACAGTGCAGCAGGTGGAGTTGGAATATACGCAAACCGTATAGCAAAAAAATATTCAGCGTTCACAATTGGAACAATTGGAAGCGCATCTAAAATGGAACTATTAAAGACTGAAGGATATGACGAAATAATAATTAGAGACGGAAAATTCAAAAAAGCGCTGAGGGAAAAGCTGAATGGGAAAGGGCTTGATCTAGTATTAGATGCAATCGGCGGTAAGGTACAGAAAGAAAGCTTTGAACTTTTAACTACAACAGGAAGGATGGTTGCTTACGGACTATCTCAGTTCAATTCACATTCGGCAAGCCCGAACTATTTTAAGCTTGCATTGAATTTCATTACTATGCCGCGATATCAAACGCTTACATTAATTGAATCAAACAAGTCTATTTTGGGTTTCAATCTTATCTGGTTATATGAAAGAGTTGACCAGTTAAGAAAAATGCTTGAGGAAATTGAGAAGCTAAATCTTCAGAAGCCATACGTTGGGAAGGTATACGAGTTTGAAAATTTGATAGATGCGGTGAAGTTATTTCAGTCAGGCGGTACAATGGGGAAGGTAGTGGTGAGGAATTACTAAGTGTTTAGGTATTTAGGTATATGGGTATAAAGGTACAGGGTATATTAGGTTGTTTAACATGTCGTGTGAATTAGATTATAAGTGGTCTATCCTTGGTAGATAGATTAAAACGGTTATCAAGTATTCGTTTTTTGTTTTTAAACCAACATTTAAAGAGAGTGTGTGAAAATTAAGGTTAAAAGAATAAATATTAGTTTTATTATATGTATTGCCATTAACCCACCCCTCGCCCCTCCGTTGGTAATGTCATTAAGTTAAAGGATAGTAGAGAATTTTTAATAATAACATTAACACCTAACTTTAGTTAGGTGGACTTTAGTGGCTGAATAATATAATTTTTAACTATTTTAACAGTTTACCAT
>Ga0075269_10000130_pt1 | contig 12658 bp, 10 predicted proteins | sample SF_Rice_5C_0N_10_FD_69773 | JGI IMG/M metagenome (GOLD analysis project Ga0075269, IMG submission 69773) | Rice paddy soil microbial communities from Twitchell Island, California, USA - SF_Rice_5C_0N_105 | ecosystem: Environmental > Terrestrial > Soil > Paddy field/soil | place: USA: Twitchell... | reverse complement strand
TAAAATATTTTCAATTAACATTTAACCGATAACATAAATTGAAGCAATTATTTGTTTTATAATTTAGAATTTATATTTTTGAAGACTAAAAATTTTACACATTAAGTTTACTTGCGGAAATTATTTTAGTCCGCCGATCTATTTTTATAAATAATATATTTTACATTACAACGGATTGTTGAAGCTAATTAATATTAAATTATAATTGGCACGACATATCAAAGGTTAATGATGAATAAATCGTTACTTGACTATATACTTCGAGTTCGTCTACCTATTACTATATTTGTAATTATGGCTGCATTTGCGGTAACATATTTTGCAACAAGGGCAACGGATAAAGGGATAGGATATTCTCCTATTCAGCCAATTAATTTTTCACACAAACTCCACGCTGGGGAAATGGGAATAGATTGTGAGTATTGCCATACGGGAGTAGAAAAATCACGTAATGCTATGGTCCCTGCTGTTTCTACATGTATGAATTGTCATTCAATAGCTAGAAAAGACCAACCGGAAATTAAGAAACTTAGAAAATATTACTTTAACAACATTGCTTTGCCCTGGGTACGGATTCATAAAGTTCCTGACTTTGTATATTTCAATCACAGCGTGCATATCAACTCTGGAATAAAATGCGAAAGCTGTCATGGAGATGTTCGACAAATGGATCATATTACCCAAGTACATTCATTTACAATGTCAGCTTGTCTTGATTGCCACAGAAATCCAAAAGAGAATCTACCATATTTAAAGAATGTTAAACACGGACCAGATAATTGCTTTGCATGTCACCGATAATTTGGAGATAAAATGGAATTGCAAAATATTCTAAATAAAAGAATAAAACGAAAGAATTTTTTCTTAACACTAGGTATTGGAGCAGGGAGCTATTTAGTAATGCGATTGCTGCCGTTTCGAATATTCGGTAAAAAGTCGATGAAATCTCAAATGAGTTACAATAACAAGATAAGAATAAAAATAAATCCATCTGCTATAAGTAGAACAAAATTAGGTGATAAAAATGGCAGAAGTTAAGAGCGACATTAAAAATAATGATTCAAAATCAACATTAGATACAGATTACTGGAGAAGCTTCAAGGAATTATACAATGATACATCTACAATCGAATCCAGTCATCATGAATTCGGGAATGGTGTAAAGGATGATTTCAATCCAACCAAGCTAAAAGGAATTTCTAGAAGGAAATTTATTGCGCTAGTTGGCGCATCGGCAGCACTTGCAGGTGCAGGATGTTCCGATTACCGAAGTAAGGGTTTTATAGTTCCCTATAACCAGATGCCAGAAGAAGTAACAGTAGGAGATCCGACTTATTATGCTTCAACAAGTAGTGCATGCACTCATAGCTGCGGAATATTAATTAAAACAAGGGAAGGAAGACCAATTAAAGTTAATGGAAATCCTGACCATCCTGTAAGCAGAGGAAAAACATGTGCAAAATGTCAAGCAAGTATATTGAATCTTTACGATCCGGATAGAATTGAAAGTCCGCTGGAGAAATCAGGCAAGGATTATATTAAAAGAGATTGGAAAACTGTAGACGATGCAATTATTACTGCTTTAAACAACAGCTCAAATAAACAAATTGCAGTAATTGCTCATACTATAAATACACCTACAGGTAAAAAAGTTTTAGATGATTTTGTCCAGAAATATTCTAATACAAAAATTTTTACTTATGAACTATTTAATGAGCAAGTAAGAAATTCTGCATGGAATAAATGTTATGGTACAGAAAACTTTCCTTTAATCAATTGGGATCAAGCAAAAATAATTGTAGGGTTGGAAACTGACTTTCTAGGAACTGATGGAAATAAAGTTGAAGCCGCTAGGTTATTTGCTGAAGGAAGGAATTTTAATCATACGGAAAAATTCAACCGATTGTATGTTCTAGAAGGTAATATGTCTGTTACCGGAATGAACGCCGATTACAGAATTAAACTTCGCCCAGATGCTCAATATGAATTTGTACTTAGCCTTTTAAATGAACTAGATAAGAAAGGAGTCAACTTACCGTCAGGCAATCAGGCTTTTAGTGATTATTCTCTAGATTCATTTGCTCAAAAGTATTCTATTTCAATAAAGAGATTAAATCTTTTGGTGAAAGATTTAATCAATAATCAAGGCTCTTCTATAGTTTATGCAGGACGTACATTACCAGAAGAAGTCCATATTGCAGTCAATCTATTAAATGAATCTTTGGGAAACACCAAACTTTATCGAAACGATGTTGTCCAAACTCCCGTACTTCCTTTATCCTCCAAGAAGGATTTATCAGAATTAATACAGGATATGAATTCTGGAAATGTTGCAATTGTTATTCATTATGATTCCGATCCAATTTATCACTTTCCGAAAAATATAAACTACAAAGATGCTATTAAAAAAGTTCCTCTAATTGTCAGTATGGTTGGCAGTCAAAATGACAGTTCAGCCTTTGCAAATTATGTGCTGCCAATTAACCATGATTTAGAATCATGGGGCGATTTTAAGACACGTACAGGATTTTACTCCATGCAACAGCCTGTTATAGATCCAATTTTCGATACTAGGCAGAAAGAAACAATACTTTTAACATGGATGAAGGGAACGCCTGTAGTTTATGATGATGAAATCTATCATAAATATTTAATGAACAACTGGGAACAAAATATTTATCCGGGCTTAAATTCTAAAATGAATTTTATTCAATTCTGGAATGCCTCTCTTCATGATGGAGTTGTAATATTTGAAGAGCCTGTACCAACTATCGGAAGCTTTGATAAAACTGTTGCCAACAGTTTAACAAAACCTTCGGCAGAGCATTCCGATTTTATAGTTGCACTTAAAGAAAGCTATCAAGCTGGAGATGGAAAGTTTTTGAATAATGGCTGGATGTTAGAAATGCCACATCCGATCTCAAAAATAACATGGGATAATTATGCTGCGATTTCAAATAAAACCGCGAAGAGTCTAAATGTAGATGATGGAGATATAATTTCGATTGAAGTTGGAAATGAGAAATTAGATATTCCAGCTTTCATTCAACCAGGTGCAGCAGATAGTAATATTACAATTGAGCTTGGCTTCGGTCGCAAAGTTGTCGGAATCGTCGGTAGATATGTTGGCTTTGATGCTGGAGTTCTGATGTCAAGTAACGGAGATTTATCTCAATGGATTTATAGGACGTCTAAAGTCTACAAAGGTAATGGCAATTACAAACTGGCTTCTACAATGGAGCATCATCTTTTTGATAATGAATTAACAACTAATCTTGCTCAAAAAAGGAAAATTATCCAGGAAGGTACTGTAGCGGAATACAAAAAGAATCCAGAATTTTTAAATGCTGCTCGCCCTTATGAAGAAGAGTCATTATACCAAGGTCATCCATATCCGGGAGTAAAGTGGGGGATGATTGTAGATTTAAATAAATGTATAGGCTGCGGAGACTGTGTAATTGCCTGCCAATCTGAAAACAATGTTCCGATTGTCGGCAAAGATCAAGTACTAGTAAGCAGGGAAATGCAATGGCTTAGAGTTGACCGATATTATTCAGGGACAATTGAAGAGCCTACGGTGAGCAATCAGATTATGCTATGTCAGCAATGTGACAATGCTCCATGTGAAAATGTTTGTCCAGTTGCTGCTACAACTCATAGCCCTGACGGATTAAACCAAATGATATACAACAGATGTGTAGGTACAAGATATTGTTCAAACAATTGCCCTTATAAAGTTAGAAGATTCAACTTCTTTAACTACAGAGATCATTTTAAAGAACATTATCAACAAAGCCAGCTATTAAGTCTAGTCAACAACCCTGAAGTTACTGTTCGATCTCGAGGTGTTATGGAGAAATGTACATTCTGTATTCAAAGAATTATGGATGCACGTTCAAATGCAATACATGACCATCGCGCATTTAAGGGCTCAGATGTCATGACTGCTTGCCAGGAAGCATGCAACACAAATGCAATCATGTTCGGCGATGAAAATGATAGAGACTCAATCATTCATAAGTATAGAAATCATGCTCTAGCTTATTACGTTCTAGAGGAACTAAATACCAGACCAAATGTGACATATCTTGCTAAATTAAGAAATACTGAGACGGAGGTAGCATAGTGGCTTTAGATTATTCTTTAGAACCGCTTCTTGTAGAAGGAAATCCTCCTTTAAAAGAACTTGATGAAGTAATTATCCGGCCCATAGATACCAAACCAACAAGAAAGTATCAAATTGTTTTAGCGTTTTTTGTCAGTCTTTTAGTGATAGGTGCAGTATGTACTGGATTAACATTTTATTACGGAATCGGTTTATGGGGAAATAATCAGCCGGTTGCATGGGCATTTGCAATAACCAATTTCGTTTTTTGGATAGGAATTGGACATGCGGGTACTTTAATCTCAGCAATATTGTATTTATTAAGGCAGCAATGGAGGAACGGCATTGCACGTTTTGCAGAGGCTATGACCATATTTGCGGTAATGTGTGCCGGTATTTTTCCAGTTATTCATACAGGGCGCCCCTGGCTTGCCGGATATTTAATTCCGTACCCTAACCAACATATAATGTGGCCTAATTTTGTATCACCATTAGTCTGGGATGTTTTTGCGGTTTCAACTTATTTTACAGTTTCTCTCATATTTTGGTATGTAGGGCTGATCCCCGATTTTGCAACCCTACGAGATAGAGCTAAAAGCAAAGTTAAGAAAACAATATATTCAGTCTTTAGCTTAGGATGGAGGAATTCAAGTCGTCAATGGATGCATTATGAAAAAGTATACATGATACTCGCAGGCCTAGCTACACCGCTAGTTCTCTCTGTGCATACAGTAGTTAGCTGGGATTTTGCTGCTGCTATTTTACCTGGTTGGCATTCTACAATCTTTCCACCTTATTTTGTTGCCGGCGCTATCTTTTCAGGTTTTGCCATGGTAAGTACCGTGCTGATATTTATTAGGAAAATATTTGATATGGAGCATATTATTACCATCGACCATCTGGAAAAGATGAATAAGATTATTCTTTTAACTGGTTCAATGGTAGGTTATGCGTACATAATTGAATGGTTCATGGCTTGGTATAGCGGTTCACCATTTGAATTGTTTACAACATTAGATAGAGCTTTTGGTCCTTATGCATGGGGCTATTGGATAATGATTAGCTGCAATGTTTTCTTCCCACAGCTATTCTGGTTTAAGAAAATTCGACGTTCTGTTCCAATTACTTTAGCAATTGTTATTCTTGTGAATGTAGGAATGTGGTTCGAGCGATTTATAATTATAGTATCTTCACTCAGTCGAGACTATCTGCCTTCATCATGGCATTATTATAGGCCAACAATTGTAGACCTCGGGATCTTGTTAGGCAGTTTTGGTTTGTTTTTTACTTTAGTTTTGCTTTTTGCAAGAACCCTACCGGTAGTTTCAATTGCAGAAATTAAATCGATTGTAAAGGGGGCACAACCCACTCATCATGAAGATGAATAAAGATAATTATGGATAGTAATTCGCAGAATTATAAGGATAAAAAAATTATTAATTAAATGATAAAACATAATTGGCAATATTATAATGGTAGATGAGAAAAGGTTGTTCGGCATTGCTGCTTTATTTGATACACCAGATGAAATCCTTCATGCAGCAAAAAAGGTTAGTGAAGCCGGGTATAAGAATTATGATGTAAACACACCTTATCCAATCCATGGAATTGATAAGGCGATGAAGTTGAAATCTTCAAAACTAGGTTACGTTACATTGTTTTTCGGATTTTTTGGTGCTTCATCTATTCTATTCTTTATGTGGTGGACACTTTCGATTAACTATCCTTTGGTAATAGGCGGAAAACCATACTTTCCTTTACCGGCTTTTGTTCCGATTACATTTGAATTTACCGTATTGAACGCAGTGATATCTACATTTATTGCAATGATAGCAATTGTATTTAACCTGCCGTTTAATTCTCATCCTCTTCATGATACGAATTATATGAAGAATGTAACATCAGATAAATATGGGTTAGTAATTGAATCAGAAGACCCGAACTTTGATGAATACAGAGTAAGTGAGTTGTTAAAATCATTAGGAGGGAATAGCATTGAGCTGATCCAAAACCCGGAGAGAAAAGCAATCAAAGTATTAGAACCGAAGTTTATTATCTTTCTAATAATAGTTGCAGGGATCACCGCTATGTCTACTTGGTGGACACTTAATAAGTTTATGTATTTGCCTCCATGGAATTTTATGTCAAATCAGAACAAGGGTTCTGCCCAAGCGGAAAGCTCTTTCTTTTATGATAAGCATGAAATGCGGGAGCCAGTAAATGGAACAGTTGCTCGCGGATTTATTCCTTATGCTTTCGAAGGTGTCGTCGATACAAATGAATTTTATTCAAATCCTTTACTCCCGACAAAAAGTGTTTTAGCGTTAGGTCAGAAAAAGTTTTTAACCTTCTGCAGTCCATGCCATGGAAATTATGGAGAAGGTGTCAGCAGACTTCATGGATTTTTCCCTGCGGGACCAACACTTCATTCGGCTAGAGTCATAGGTTTCAGTGATGGTAAGATTTATAATATAATTACTAATGGACAGAATGGGATAATGCCGTCGTATGCTTATCAAATAACTAGAGATGAGAGGTGGGCTATAATTAATTACATTAGGGTTTTGCAGAGAGCGCAGAATCCCAAACCAACTGATTTCTCTGCCATAAGTGAGATAAATAAGGAGTCTGGTAATGCCTCAAACTGAATCCAGTATAAATTATACCGAAAAAACTTATTATATTAAAAAGGAATTACCCAAAAGCCTAAGTACTTTGGGATTTACATTATTAATAATTGGAGTTATTCTTAGCTTAATTAGCTATATCATTGATCCTGCAAGGGCATCATTTGGATATTTAACTGCTTATATCTTTTTATTGTGTATCGGCCTAGGTTCTCTTTTCCTTGTTTCAATGGAATACACTGCAGGAGCTGTATGGAGTGTTCCATTCAGAAGGGTAAGTGAATTATTTGCATCATCGATCCCTTTTCTTCTACTTTTGATAATTCCATTATTCTTTAGTATGAGACATCTGTTTGCGTGGATGAATCCTGAAGTTGTTGCCGGCGATAAAGTCTGGCAAGCAAGAATGAGTTATTTAAATGTGCCTTTTTTTGTAATAAGGGATATCGTTATATTATTGGTCTGGTGGCTGTTTTATCATCTAATAATAAGAAACTCACGGAAACAGGACACCAATCTAGATCAGAAATTAACCACAACTAATATAAAACTTTCAGCTGCATTCATTCCTATCTTTGGATTCTCAGTTTCAATTTTTTCATTTGATTGGCTGATGAGTATGGTCCCGAAATGGTTCTCAACAATATTTGGAGTATACATATTTGCTGACGCAGCATGGGTAGGATTTGCTGTTGTGACGCTCGCGTCGGTGCTGCTAACAGAAAATGGTTATCTTGGTTCTAAAATAAAGAAGGATCATTACTATAGTTTAGGAACTTGGATGTTTGCTTTTACTATATTTTGGGCATATATAGCTTTTTCTCAATATATGTTACAATGGTACGGTAATTTGCCTGAAGAAATTATTTATTATGTTCATAGATGGAATGGCGGATGGAAATACGTTTCTCTCATACTTGTAATAGCACATTTTATTGTACCTTTCTTATTTTTAGTACCGCGAAACTCTAAAACGAACCCCAAAATTTTAATATTTGTTTCCATCTGGATAATTGCAACGCAGTACCTGGATTCTTACTGGTTGGTAATGCCTAGCATGGTTAATAATGGCTTTACTTATTCATTCAGTTTATTGGATTTTGCATTTCCGATTGCTGCAGTAGGATTGATTATTGTGTTGTTTGCTGCAGTTGCCAAAAAGCAAAACCTACTGCCCATTGGTGATCCAAAGCTGAAACGAAGTTGGGATTTTCATCTCTAATAATTGAAGGGTAAAAAGAAAAATTATGAGTAATAATGAAATTGGAAAGAAGAATTTGCTAGCCGACTTGAAAGAACATCCTGTTAAAATTCTTTCTTTAATTTATCCTTACATTTTGATTATGGGAGTGGGTATCGGTGTATTTTATTTGAATAACATAAATGAAATAGGTAAGAATATTATATCTCCGACTATCGTTGACTCATCAACTGTAGTCACCGATTTGCCTTTGATTAAGCCAAGTACTGCACCTGCTGCAGATGTTTTTACTTTAAGCCAGCCGAGCGATGCAATGGTTGCAAAAGGCAAAGCGTTGTTTACTGCCAATTGCGTTTCATGCCATGGTGCAAATGGAAAGGGTGATGGAATTGCTGCTGGTGCACTTGTCCCAAAGCCGAGAAATTTTACAAGCCTAAATAGCTGGATTAATGGTCCGAAAATATCAGGTATTTATAAAACTCTTTCTGAAGGGATAAAAGGAAGCGCAATGGTTGCCTTCGATACTTTTACACCGGAAGATAAATTTGCATTAGCTCAATTCATCAGAAAAACTTTTGTACCTAATCCTCCTCAAGATTCTAAAGATGAGTTAAGCGATCTTGCGAAAACTTTTAAGCTTTCACTAGGCGGACAAAGCTCAAGTGAAACAGTATCAGGACAAACTAATCCCGGACAAATTCCAATTAATGATGCTATGATACTTGTCGAGCAGGATGGGCAGGCAAAATATCAAAAGATAATGGACATTATGAGACAAATTGGAGGCGACCCGGGCAGCGGCGCAGATATTTTTAATACAGTTGTTGATAATAGAGTTAAAGCACTGACTATGCTTGCCTCGACCGATGAGTGGCATAATAATGAAAAAGTTTTTGTGGATCTGATTGTTGATGAACTTGGACGGGACGGATTTAACTATAAAGTTCACTGGCTGTCAAGTTCTGATTGGGATACATTTTACAATTACATGAATAAGTTATTTTAACTTTAATGGTTTGAGAAATGAAAACGATAATCGGGGTATTTGCAGTTATTATTTTATTAGCAGGCTTCAATACCGAGAAAGCTAAAGATTTGGAAACAAAAGTTGGAGTTGTTGAAAAACTGGGAGGTAAAATCCCTCTTAATGCAATCTTCATTGAATCAAACGGTAAAGAAGTTAGGTTAGGAGATCTTATTACAAAACCAACAGTGATTGACCTTGCTTACTACAAATGCAATGGTATTTGTACTCCGATAATGACTGAGGTTGCTGATGTAGTAAACAGAGTTGATCTGGTTCCCGGCAAAGATTATAGTTTGATTACTGTTAGTTTTAATCCTGATGAATTACCGAAAGATGCTGCAAGTAAAAAAGTTCAAATAATGAATTTGCTTAAATCAAATGTTCCTAATTCTGCTTGGAAATTTTTAACTGGTGACAGTGCTTCAATAAGCGAATTGACGAAAGCAGTTGGATTCAATTATGATTTTAAGAACGGGGTTTATATTCATACGGGCATGCTTGTTTTTGTCTCTAAGGAAGGAAAGATCTGTCGATATATTATTCCGGGAGATGCTGACTCAGGTATTGGAGCAGGAGATCTCAGAATTCTCCCTATGAGTTTTAAGATTGCAATTGTTGAAGCATCAAAAAACGAAGCTATACCTGTAATTAATAATGAATCGGAATATTGCTTTGATGGTAAGCATCCGAAGGATGAATCAATGGTTTATGATTGGTTCAAGATTTCCGGCGCAGGAATATTAGTAATGGTTGCTGCTCTGTTTATTTTTATTGTGCTTAAACCCAAGAAGAAGATTGAAGGCAAAGCTTAAAGCATATATTAGTATTTAGGATAAAGATATACATTATAAGTATTATGTTGCTCATAGAACAGATACATATGCAAATGAAAGATTTATTAAAAATATTTATAATTCTTATTATCGTATATGGTAGCTTATTTGCTGCAAATGAATCTAAATCAGATGAAGTAGCGGTTCATACTGGAAGATACATCCCTTTAAATCTCTATTTTAACGATTCGGAAGGTAAAAAAGTTCAATTACAAAGTATAATTGATAAACCAACTGTAATTGATTTTGCTTATTACCGTTGTACTGGGATCTGTACTCCTCTGATGACAGAGATTTCGGATGTAATAGGTAAAGTAGATTTAACGCCGGGTAAAGATTATAATATCGTATGCGTTAGTATCGATAAGAATGAGACTTCAGCTATAGCGGCACAAAAGAAGCATGAATTAATTGGACTTGTTACTCGGAGAATCAATCCTTCTGCATGGAGATTTTTAACCGGTGATAGTCTTACAATCAAAGAGTTAACCGACGCTGCAGGCTTTCACTTTTACAGGAGCGGTAACATAATTATTCATAAAGGCGTTTTAATATTTGTAGATAAGAACGGTAAGATTTGCAGTTACCTTCAGCCGGGCTATGACAGGCAAGGAGATTTTTCTATACTGCCGTCTGATTTTCAAATGTCTGTAATTGATGCCAGTAAAGGAAATTTAACTTCGGGTGTTCTAGGTGCGCTTCAAACTTGTTTGGGCATTAAGAAAGGAAACTTGTATGTTTTTTTCGCAATCTTTATTACTGGAATATTTACAATAGGTACAACTATATTAATTATTAAAAAAGCAAAACCTGCAAAGCGGCAGGTTAAGGTTTGAATTTGTGTTGACTAACTTAATAAGAAGGATTATATGTCAGGTGAAACTTTAGCATTAAGCCATAACGGACATGATGTAAGCTACCTTGATTATCAAGGCAAGCATAAAGGTTTATTAGGCTGGATACTTTCAACAGATCATAAAAGGATTGGAATCCTTTATATGATAGTAGTACTCAGCTTTTTTGCAGTAGGTGTAACATTAGGCTTTTTGATGAGGCTCGAACTTTTAACTCCACAGGGGACAATAGTTGGACCCCAGGCATACAACGAGTTCTTTACCGTTCACGGTATTATAATGATTTTTATTGTTGTAATACCGGTTATACCTGCAGTGTTCGGTAATTTCTTTTTACCGATTATGTTAGGTGCAAAAGATGTTGCTTTCCCACGATTGAATCTTTTATCCTGGTACCTTTATGTTACCGGCGGAGCTATGATTCTGCTTTCACTTGTTCTACCGGGAGGTGCTGCCGATACTGGCTGGACATTCTATATACCGTACAGTGTTCGTACCGGAACTAATATGATTTTTACCCTGACTGCAGTTTTTATGCTTGGCTTTTCCTCAATCCTTACCGGGCTAAACTTCTTAACTACAATCCATCGAATGAGAGCGCCGGGAATGGGCTTCTTTAAAATGCCGCTCTTTGCATGGTCGCTTTATGCTACATCATGGATACAGGTAATCGTTACTCCAATTATTGGGATTACCTTACTGATGGTTATAGTAGAAAGACTCTTTCATGTTGGAATATTCGATCCGACTTTGGGAGGAGACCCGGTGCTATTCCAGCACATGTTCTGGATGTATTCTCATCCTGCAGTTTATATAATAATAGTTCCGGCGATGGGAGTTATATCGGAAATTATCCCTGTGTTTTCACAACGGACAATTTTCGGCTACAAGTTCATAGCTTATTCAAGTCTTGGCATTGCGATATTCGGTTCATTAGTTTGGGCACATCATATGTTTGCAGCCGGTATGAGCAACACTGCCGAGTTTGTTTTTTCACTATTGACTTTTCTTGTGGCAATACCGAGCGCAATAAAAGTATTCAACTGGACGGCGACATTATACAAAGGCTCAATTAAGCTTGACCCGCCGTTACTATATGCGCTTGCATTTATTTTCCTTTTTTCAATCGGAGGATTAACCGGAATTATTCAAGGTGCCTTAAACGTTGACATATATCTAACACACACATATTTTATTGTTGGTCACATTCATTACGTAGTTTTCGGAGGGACAGGTTTCGGTTTATTTGCGGCGCTCCACTATTGGCTTCCTAAAATGTTTGGGAGGATGTATAATAAAATAGTTGCCAAAGTAGCCTTTTGGATTACATTTGTTGGGTTCAACGTTTTATATTTTCCGTTCCTAATTTTAGGATGGATGGGAATGCCGAGGCGATCCTACCATTATCTTCCTCAATACCAAGCTTACCATGTTATTGCAACTGTCGGGTCGTGGATTTTAGTAGCCGGGTTAATATTAATGTTCCTTAATCTTTTAATTTCAATAATTAAAGGAAAGAAGACTACCGAAGAAAATATCTGGGGTGGAGAAACTTTGGAATGGAAGGTTGCTACTCCTCCGCACGTAGAAAACTTTGAAGAAATACCTGATATTATTGAAGGGCCTTATGAATACAAGCAAAATGAATACGCTATGGAAGAGGAGGTAAAGTGAGTACAACTGATTCAATTCAGGCAGCGGCAGCAGAACATCATATTGAGGGACACGTTCATAGAGATGACATCCGAAGCAAGATGGGGATGTGGCTCTTCTTATTTTCCGAACTACTTTTATTCGGAGGCTTGTTCTTTATGTATTCAGTATACAGGTACATGCATCAGGCTGATTTCAGCATTGCCTCCAAAGAGATGAACACTTTTTTAGGAACACTAAATACAGTCATTCTTCTTACTAGCAGCTTGACAATGGCACTTGCTATAAATGCAATGCAGAGAGGGAAGAAAGGCCTTTCAATCTTCCTGCAAATATTTACCATACTTTGCGGTGCCGC